>OGPC01000465.1_pt1 | contig 38110 bp, 27 predicted proteins | sample 1552911 | NCBI WGS metagenome assembly OGPC01 (sample SAMEA2580248, study PRJEB22360) | human gut metagenome | biome: human gut; feature: human-associated habitat; material: faeces | place: Denmark | collected 2008/2010 | reverse complement strand
GGAGCCGATGGAGTGGCGGGCACAGTATAATTTTGACCAGGTCGGAGAAAAAGATATGTATCTTCTCCACCATGAGGAAATAGAATCCCTTGCCAAAAATATTCCGGGTGTGAAAAGAATCCGGTTTTTCATGACGTTTGGACAGAGTTATCTTACACACATGAAATGCCTTGAGGATGTGGGAATGCTCCGGACAGACCCGATTATGGTAGACGGAAAAGAAGTGGTGCCGTTACAAGTGTTAAAAGAACTGCTTCCAGATCCGGCATCACTTGGACCACGGACAGTAGGGAAGACAAATATCGGATGTATTTTTAATGGGATAAAGGACGGAAAAAAGAAATCTATTTATATTTATAATGTATGTGACCATCAGGAATGCTACAAAGAAGTGGAATCACAGGCAGTTTCCTATACAACAGGAGTACCGGCAATGATAGGTTCCATGATGGTTGTGACAGGACTCTGGAAAAAGCCCGGGGTATTCAATCTTGAGGAGATGGATCCGGATCCGTATATGGAAGCACTGAATAAATTTGGTCTTCCATGGAAGGTAGTTGAAAATCCGGTATCCGTGGATTGTTACAAGACAGCAGACCCTTCTGTTCATATGGATTGAGCCGGAGGGAAGGATGAAGATTAATGAACTGAAAACTCCCTGCTACGTGATAGATGAGGGAAAACTGACAGAAAACCTGAAGATTTTGCATCATGTAATGCAGAGAACGGGCGCAAAGATCCTTCTTGCACAGAAAGCATTCAGCGCATTTTGTGAATATCCCCTGATTGGAAAATATTTAAGTGGGACGACGGCAAGTGGGCTGTATGAAGCACGTCTGGCACAGGAAGAGATGGGAAAAGAAAACCATGTCTTCTGTCCGGCATATCTGCCGGAAGAAATGGACGAACTGGTAAAAATATGTGACCATATTGTTTTTAATTCCGTTTCCCAGTTTCTGGTTCATAAGGAAAAAATCAAAGAAGCAGCCGCAGGGGTAAGTACAGGACTTAGAATTAACCCGGAGTGTTCTACACAGGAAGGGCATGAGATTTATGATCCGTGCGGTACAGGTTCAAGGCTTGGTATAACGAGGGCAGAGCTTGACAAAGCCATACAAAACGGTTTTGACCTGTCGCAGATAGATGGGTTTCACTTCCATACGCTCTGTGAACAGAATTCGGATGCCCTGGAAACGACACTTGATGCCGTGGAAAAAAAGTTTGGAGATCTGCTGTACGGACGGAAATGGCTTAATATGGGTGGCGGACATCATATCACAAAAGCCGGTTACGACATGGAAAAACTGGAGAACTGTATCCGGCGCATGCAGGAAACATATGACCTTGAAATTTATCTTGAGCCGGGGGAGGCAGTAGCCCTGAATGCAGGCTATCTTGAGACAACCGTGCTCGATATTGTCGAAAACAATGGGATAAAGATACTGGTTCTGGACACTTCAGCGGCATGCCATATGCCGGATGTACTCGAAATGCCGTATCGTCCGCCGCTTAAGGACAGTGGAAAAGCAGGGGAGAAAGCATATACATACCGGCTTTCTTCCTGTACCTGTCTGGCAGGTGATGTGATCGGTGATTACTCATTTGATAAAGAGATAAAAGTGGGCAACAGGCTTACATTCTGTGACATGGCAATTTATTCCATGGTCAAAAATAATACGTTTAACGGTATGCCGCTTCCGGACATCGCAGTTATGGGGGCGGATAAAGAATGCAGGGTAATCAGGAGATTTGGATATGAAGATTTTAAAGGAAGGCTGTCCTAGCAAGGATGGATTTCATATGCCGGCGGAGTATGAACCGCATAAAGGGACAATACTTATATGGCCGAAACGGCCGGGTTCCTGGATATATGGTGCAAAAAAGGCAAGAGAGGCTTTTGCGGATGTCATATGTGCCACTGCGGAATCCGAGACGGTATATCTGCTGGTGGAAGCAGGGGAGCTGGATCATGCACAAATGATAATTGAAGCTGTCCGGAAAGAAAAAAACTATCAGAAAAATTATCCGGTCCATTATATGGAAATTGCATCGGATGATGCATGGGCGAGGGATGTCGGACCGACCTTTGTTGTCAATGGGCAGGGGCAGGTACGGGGAATTGACTGGTGTTTTAATGCATGGGGTGGAATCTGTGACGGATTGTATGCAGACTGGGAAAAGGATGATAAAGTAGCGTCCTCTTTTTGCCGGAAGACAGAATATGATCTGTATGATGCGCATCCGTTTGTGTTAGAAGGCGGGGCAATCCATACCGATGGAGAGGGAACCATCCTTGTGACAGAAAGCTGTCTGCTCAGCAAAGGCAGGAATCCGGAACTTTCAAAAGAAAAGATCGGACAGAAGTTAAAGGATTATCTTGGGGCAGAAAAAATCATCTGGATTCCATATGGAATCTACAACGATGAGACAAACGGACACATAGACAATGTCTGTGCATTTACCGCTCCCGGACATGTGGTGCTTGCGTGGACGGAGGACCCCAAAGATCCGCAGTATCCCTTGTCATCTGCAGATCTTGCAATATTGGAAAAAGAGACAGATGCCAGAGGGCGGAAGCTCATAGTCCATAAAGTCCCGGTTCCGGGGAAGCCGGTTTGTATAACGGAATATGAACTTGCTGGTTTTTCCTTTGAAGAGGGGGAGGAGCAGCGAAAAGCAGGGGAGCGGCTTGCCGCAAGTTATGTTAATTTTTATATTACAAATGGAGGAGTACTGATTCCCCAGTTTGGTGATGAGATGGATGCAGAGGCTGTGAACATCATAGGGGGGCTTTTTCCCGGAAGGAAGGTATACCCGGTTTACGCACGTGATATTATTGTCGGTGGTGGGAACATTCATTGTATTACACAGCAGATACCGGCTGATTCCGGGAGGATGGGAGGAGCATGATATGAGAAAAACCACAGTGGCTGCCATACAGATGGGCTGCGGCAGCGATGTAAAAGAAAATATAGAAAAAGCATCGGAACTGATCAGGGAGGCCGCTGCACAGGGGGCGCAGGTCATTCTTCCTCCTGAACTTTTCGAAAGACCGTATTTCTGTCAGGAGAGAAGGTATGAATATTATGGATATGCAAGAACGCCAGAGAAAAATGATGCTGTCATCCATATGAAAAAACTGGCAAAAGAGCTGGAAACGGTGATTCCGGTGAGCTTTTATGAAGCCGGGGATCACAGACAGATGTTCAATTCCGTGGCAGTCATTGATGCCGATGGAAGTGTGCGCGGCATTTACAGGAAAACACATATTCCGGACGACCATTATTATCAGGAAAAATTTTATTTTACGCCCGGTGATACAGGGTTTCGGGCATTTAAAACCAGATATGGGACGATTGGTGTTGGAATCTGCTGGGATCAGTGGTTTCCGGAGACGGCAAGAGGCATGGCACTAAAAGGGGCGGAACTCCTTTTCTATCCAACCGCAATCGGAAGCGAGCCGATACTTGGCTGCGACAGCATGCCGCACTGGAGACGGTGCATGATGGGGCATGCGGCATGTAATCTTATGCCGGTCATTGCTGCAAACAGGATCGGGACAGAAACCGTGGAACCGTGCGCGGAAAATGGACAGCAGAGCTCAGCCCTCACGTTTTACGGTTCCTCTTTTATCACAGACGCAACAGGGGAAGTGACAGAAGAGATGGACAGGGTATCAGAAGGCTTTATCCTGCATACGTTTGATCTGGATGAAATAGAAGAAGAAAGAAGAAGCTGGGGGCTGTTCCGGGACAGAAGACCGGAAATATATTTGAAAGAATAATGACGGCGCGGCTGCACATATGGAAAATTTCTGTCATATGATAAAGCATACCTGAATAAAATGAAAGGATGCAAAAAAATGGCAATATTTACCAATCAGGCACAGCTCCGCTATGGAAACGCTGTAGCCAATTCCAACGTTGCAGTGGGAGAAATCCTTGAGGTACTTGCCGCAACCAAAACTGCGGTACGCAAAACATACGGGCAGAATGACCGTGTCACCTATGTTGTGAGCATAGTGAATTCCGGAAATACAGCCATGACAGGACTGACGGTTGCAGATGATCTGGGGGCATATGCATTTGGCACAGACACACTGGTGCCACTGACGTATGTGGCAGATACCGTGCGTTATTACAGCAATGGAATCTTACAGACAACACCGGCAGTCACGGCAGGACCACCCCTTTCCGTTTCCGGGATCAGTGTACCGGCGGGGGGAAACGTGACCATTGTATATGAGGCAGAAACCAATGCGTTTGCACCTCTTTTGGCGGAATCGGAGATTACCAACACGGTGACCGTTTCCGGAGGGGGAATTACACCGGTTACCGCAAAGGAAACCGTCATCGCGGAAAGTGGTCCGAAGCTGACAATCACCAAATCCGTCAGTCCGGTTCCGGAAAATGGAACACTGACCTATACGTTCCTTATCCAGAATACCGGAAATACTGCGGCACTGGCGGCAACCGGCGCAGTGGTGACAGACACATTCGATCCGGTACTTTCGAATCTTGCGGTATCGTATAATGGAACGGCATGGTCGGATCCGGCAAATTATTCCTACAATGCCACGACCGGTACTTTTGCGACGCAGGAAGGGCAGATTACCGTACCGGCAGCAACCTTCACGCAGGATGCCACAACCGGCGAGTGGACAGTGACACCGGGGGCAGGCACACTTACCGTAACCGGAACAATCTGAGTTTTCTTTTCAGGGGATTACCACGAAATGGGTGGTAATCCCTTTTTTGCGTGACATGGCGCAGTGCTGAGTGAACAGGAACGTGGTGCTTGCATTTCTGGTATAGTTATGGAATAATTAAAAAAACATATGAATGCAAAATATAAAGTATAAAGTATAAAGGACAGGGTGAGAAACTGAAAGATGAAAAAGTATATGGGGAATAAAAAGGAAGTACTTTTATTTTATCTTCTGATGATTGCGGTGATTGGCTGGTTTGTGGTAGCGGAGACAGTGTATCCGTCAGAACGTATCAAAGATTCCGGATCGGAGAATCTTGCATACAGGGGGACATTTACCTGGCAAAGAGATCAATGATGACCCTTATGGACAGAAGCGTATTATATCAGATTAACAGTCTGGAGAAACCACAGAAAATCAGTGGATTTTTAAAAGAAAAAGGGTATTCCCGGCAGAATCTTGTAGATCTGCGCAAAGACGAACAGGCAATCTGCCTGAACGGAACGTATGTACATATGAACCACATGCTTGCAGAAGGGGATGTTCTGACGGTATGGATTCGGGAAACGGAAAATTCCGGACAGATCCGTCCGGTAAAACTGCCGTTTGCCATCGTTTATGAGGATGAGGATCTGCTTGTGATCAACAAACCGGCAGGAATGCCGGTTCATCCATCCCGCGGGAATCCGGAGAATTCTCTCGGCAATGCACTGGCATGGTATTTCAAAGAGCAGGGGGTTCCCTTTGTGTTCCGCTGTATCAACCGGCTGGACCGGGATACCTCTGGGCTTACTATTGTGGCAAAACATGCGGTTTCTGCGGCGATCCTCGGGCAGATGGTGCGGGCAAAAGCCGAGCAGGGACTAAAAGCACCCGGGATTCACCGGACGTATCTTGCGCTTGTGGAGGGAAAGGTTGTGCCGGTTTCCGGCGTCATTGATGCACCGATTGCCAGACAGGAGGACCGCTGCCTGCGCCGCGTTGTTGATTTTAAGCGGGGAGACCGGGCGGTGACGCATTACCGGGTTCTGACCGGATGGCAGACCGGAAATGCACAGAAGTTCCGCAGTCTGGTAAAACTTCAGCTGGAGACCGGGAGAACCCACCAGATCCGCGTGCATATGGCATATCTGGGACATCCGCTGGTGGGGGATTTTCTGTACAACCCGGCATACGGGGAAAATCAGATTGACCGTCGGGACGATGAAAATTCCGGGGAGAGACAGATTTTTCAGGGAAAGACTTTTTCCTGTGGAAAAGAGCAATATGATATTGGCCGTCAGGCACTGCATGCATGGAAACTTTCGTTTTTCCATCCTATGACAGGGGAGCCGATGGAGTTTACGGCTCCGCTGCCACCGGATATGCAAAGGCTGATACCAGAAGAAGCATTGCCTTCTGTGTAATCATAACAGGGTAACATGCACAGATGTGGATTATATGCGCTGTGCACAGATATCCTGCAGGCAGCAGTGCTCACAGTGCGGAGTCGTGCGCGCGCTGCAGATGTCACGTCCGTGCAGCACAAAGCGGTGACATAAATCATTCCCTTCTTCCGGCGGAATGATTTTCCACAATTCCATTTCCACCTTTTTTGGCTCTTTGATATGGTCGACCAGACCAATCCGGTTACACAGACGGATGCAGTGCGTGTCCGTCACGATGGCCGGTTTTCCAAAGACATCTCCCATAATCAGGTTGGCACTTTTACGCCCGACACCCGGCAGCTTTAACAGGGCATTAAAATCGTTTGGAACATTTCCACCATACACATCCCGCAGCATCCGCATGCAGGCACTGATATCCCTTGCCTTGCTTTTTCCCAGTCCACAGGGACGCACAATTTCTTCGATTTCTTCCACAGGAGCATCTGCTAAAGCATTGACATCCGGGAATTTTTCATATAGTTTGGGTACGATCATATTCACGCGGGCATCCGTACACTGTGCCGCCAGCCGGACACTGACGAGCAGCTTCCAAGCCTCATTGTAATCTAAGCTGCAGGCCGCATCCGGGTATGCCTGCTTCAGTCGCGCAATCACTTCCAGTGCCAGTTTCTTTTTTTCATCTATATTCATCATCCTATATTCTCCGTAACTTTCTGTTATGTGTAAGCAAATTTATTATACCACGTGCCAAAACAGAAGCAAATGGATTTGTGATCCTTATCCTGGTACTTATCTTTTTCCCAACACACAGGAAGAAGGGAATCATTTCTTTTGAAAGAACAAATTTGCAACTGCTCCGGAGTTCCATCAAATAACGCAAATAGTGTAATCCTGCAAACTCGCAAATACGTACGTGAAATCAGGACCGGAGCTGACTTGCAAATTTTTCTGGAAAAAGAGAATGACTCCCTTCTTCCGTCGTTTTGAAAAAAACTTATGTTTAAACCAATTCCCCTCCCGAAAAAAATATGCTATATTGAAGTAAATTTCTGGAAAACACAATGGAGGAAAACATGGAGAGAATCAATGCAGTTACCTTTGCACCATTTTGTGCAAGAGGTACCTTTGAAAAAGAAGAAACCAGACAGAGTCTGAAACTGATGAAAGAAAAGACGGGAGCAAACTATGTGATTTTTGCACCGAACGGTGTGCAGAAGACAGCATTTTCCGAGACCATTGATTACCGGACCAAGCGGAATGTATCGGATGAGGAGCTGACTGCCATGATTGCTTACGCAAAACAGCTTGGCCTTAAGGTGGCGTTAAAGCCAACGGCAAACTGTGAGGACGGAACATGGCGTGCACATATCAATTTCTTTGATGAAGATGTCGTGTGTGAACCGAAGTGGAGCAATTGGTTCGCCTCTTACCGGGCATTTCAGGAACACTATGCTGGACTTGCGCAGCAGTGCGGAGTGGATCTGTTTATTGCAGGCTGCGAGATGGTGCAGACCGAGCGCCGCGAAGCGGAATGGCGGGAAGTGATTGCGGCAATTCGCCGGAAGTATGATGGACTGGTTTCCTACAATACGGATAAGTACCAGGAACACAATGTGAAATGGTGGGATGCGGTAGATGTGATTTCATCCAGCGGGTATTATCCGATTGACGATTGGGACAATCAGCTGGATCGTATTGAACAGGTGGTAAAGAAGTTTGATAAGCCGTTTTTCTTTGCGGAAGCCGGCTGTATGTCTGTGAAAGGTTCCAATCAGGTGCCGAATGACTGGGGCGTGCGTGGGGACTATGATGAAAAAGGACAGGCAGACTGGTTTCAGGCGATGTTTGATGCCTGCGAAAAGAGAGACTGGGTAGGCGGATTTGGCATCTGGGAATGGGCTGCATGGCATGGAGACGGCAGAAATCCTGTCAAAAGAGGGAATTATGAAGTTTACGGGAAAGCGGCAGCAGACATCATCTATCGGAAATTTTCACAAGTTTCAGAATGAAAATTTAGCTTAAATTCCGACTAAAAACATATTTACACAAACTTAAATTATGGTATACTTAAATAAAAAGCAGAATAGAAGGGGGACCCGAAATGAGTTATATGGATACATACAAAAAATGGTGCACAGACAGTTATTTTGATGAAGAAACCAGAAAAGAACTGCTGGCACTACAAGGAAATGATGCGGAGATTGAGGATCGTTTTTACCGTCAGCTGGAGTTTGGAACCGGTGGTCTGAGGGGTGTGATCGGTGCAGGAACGAACCGTATGAACATTTATACCGTCCGTCAGGCAACTCAGGGACTGGCAAACTATATCATTTCCCAGAACGGACAGGACAAAGGAGTTGCAATCGCATACGATTCCCGTATCATGTCCCCGGAGTTTTCCGATGAAGCAGCACTTTGCCTGAATGCAAACGGGATTAAGACTTATCGTTTTGAATCCCTGCGTCCGACACCGGAACTGTCATTTTCCGTTCGTGAACTTGGATGTATTGCAGGTATCGTGATTACGGCAAGCCATAATCCGCGTGAGTACAACGGATACAAAGTATACTGGGAGGATGGCGCACAGATTACTCCGCCACACGATAAAAATATTCTTGCAGAAGTGGCAAAAGTCACTGATTTTTCACAGGTGAAGACTATGATGAAATCTGAGGCCGAAGCTGCAGGACTTTATCATACCATCGGAAAAGAAATGGATGACCGTTATATGGAAGAACTCAAAAAACAGTCGATCCACCCGGAAATCATCAAAGCGATGGCAAAAGATATCAAGATTGTTTACACTCCGTTACATGGAACAGGAAATCTCCCGGTACGCCGTGTATTAAAAGAACTGGGATTTGAAAATGTCTATGTAGTAAAAGAGCAGGAACTTCCGGATGGAAATTTCCCGACCGTTTCCTATCCGAATCCAGAGTCGCCAAAGGCATTTGAGCTTGCATTGAAACTGGCAAAAGAAGTAGATGCGGATATCGTTCTGGCAACCGATCCGGATGCCGATCGTCTGGGTGTTTATGCAAAGGATACCAAGACAGGAGAGTATGTAAGTTTCACTGGAAATATGTCCGGTATGCTGATTGCAGAGTACATTCTGCGTGAGAAAAAAGCAAACGGAACACTCCCGGCAAACGGTGCACTGGTTGAGACTATCGTAACCACCGACATGGCAAAGGCAATCGCAAAAGCTTACGGAGTAAAACTGATCGAGGTACTGACCGGATTTAAGTATATCGGTGAGCAGATCAAATTTTTTGAGCAGCAGAACAGTTATGAGTACGTCTTTGGACTGGAAGAAAGCTACGGATGTCTGGCAGGTACTTATGCAAGAGATAAGGATGCCTGTGTGGCAGTCATGATGCTCTGCGAAGTGGCAGCATGGTGCAAATCCAACGGAATCACCCTCTGGGATGCCATGGTTTCCCTGTATGAGACTTACGGTTATTACAAAGAAGGTCTTGAGACTATGACCTTAAAGGGTATGGACGGAGCAGAAAAGATTCAGAGCATGATGAACGAGATGCGGAACAATCCGCCGAAAAAGATCGGTGCATGGGATGTTTTAGCACTTCGTGATTACAAGAAAGATACAAGAACAGATATGACAAGCGGAGAAGTTACACCAACCGGACTTCCGGAAAGCAACGTTCTTTATTATGAACTGAGCAACAATGCATGGTGCTGTGTACGTCCATCCGGAACAGAGCCAAAGATCAAATTCTATTTTGGCGTTGTAGGAACGGACATAAAAGATTCCGAAAAGAAACTGGATGAGCTGCGCAACGCAATGCTTACATACGCAGGAGAATAAAATTTATGGATGATCAGAAGAATATAAAACCGGATTTTTCCAAAGCAGGAGAAGACAGCATCCTCTATAAAAAAGAGGAGCCGAAGACAGAAAGAGAAAAGTTAAAGGAACTGCATGGAAAAGATAAAATATGGTATCTGGTTCATTACTATGGATTGCAGACCATGGTCGCACTTGCCATTATAGGAACCATCAGCTTTCTGATCATCCATTATATTACGCAAAAGGATACCGCACTGGAAATTATGGCAGTAAATGCCATACAGTCTGCTGACAATCCGGCTGGGGATTCCGGTTATTATAATGATTTCCTAAAAGAAAACGGACTGGATCCGGATAAAAGCGAAGTGCTTGTCAGCAGTAATCTGGGAGCCTCGGCAAATGAGAACGACGGGGCATCCGCAGAGAGCATTCAGATGATTCAGAGCCTCTTTATGACACAGTCCGTGGATGTGTTTTTTTCCGACTATGATTTCTTTTATTCACTGGGAGAATTCGATTATTTTACGGATATACGGGAATGTTTTCCGGAAGAGGTACTGGAAAAATACAAAGATGATATTGTGTATGTGAAAAGTACGGAGACAGGGAAAAAATATCCGATTGGCATAAAACTAAAAGGCAATGCGTGGGTGGAAAAAACCGGCTGGTATCCGGATACCTGTGTGGTAGGTCTGGCAGCAGGTTTAAAAAACAAGGATCTGGCAGTGAAATTTATAGAAGAAAACATACTGGAGGATTAACATGAGTATCGTATTTGATGAAAATCTGGATCTGTTTTGCCTGGAGACAGCGAATACCAGCTATATCATAGGTCTTGCAGACCATCGGACCTTTGTGGGTCACGTATATTACGGCAGGCGTGTTCGCAGACAGGATCTGCGTTATCTGCTCCGCACCGGAGAGGCACCGTTTGTTCCGTCTGGGAATGAAAGAGAGTGCTGCTCTTTTTATGACACATTTCCGGCAGAATATTCGGGAAACGGAGTGGGAGATTACAGGGAAAGCAGTATTGCCGTGCGTACACAGGCAGGTCAGCATGCGGTTATGCCGACGTATGTTTCCTATGAAATTACAGATCAGAAACCAGAACTTCCGGGACTTCCGTCCGCATTTGACAGGGAGCATACTGCACAGACACTGATTCTTCGCTGCAGGGATGAAGTGTTGCAGCTGGATGTGGATCTGTATTATACCGTGTTTGAAGAAAACGATATGATTACCAGAAGCGTGCGCATCAGCAATCAGAGCAAAGAGGCAGTTTACCTCACAAAAGCATATTCGGCATGCATGGATATGGATGATGATGCCTACGAGATGCTGACACTTCACGGTTCATGGGCAAGAGAACGCCAGATGGACCGCCGTCCGCTGGGATATGGAAAGACCAGTGTGGGAAGTATCCGTGGGGAGTCCTCCCATCAGGAACACCCATTTATGGCATGGATGAAATCTTCCACGACACAGACAGCCGGCGAAGTGTATGCCATGCATTTTATTTATTCCGGCAATTTTATCGCACAGCTGGAAAAAAGCCAGTTTGACAGTATCCGTGCAGTCATGGGAATTCATCCGGCAGATTTTTCCTGGAAACTGGAAAGTGAAGAATCATTTTATACACCGGAAGCTGTCCTTACATTTTCCGCAGAGGGACTTGGAAAAATGACCCGTAATTTCCACGACTTCTATCGGAATCATTTAATCCGCAGCAAATACCGCAATCAGAAACGCCCGATTCTGATCAACAACTGGGAAGCAACCTACTTTGATTTCAATACCGAAAAACTTTTAGATATTGCAAAACTTGCCTCTCAGTACGGAATTGAAATGCTGGTTATGGATGATGGCTGGTTTGGACACCGCAACGATGACAGTACAAGTCTTGGGGACTGGTTTGTTAATGAAAAGAAACTGCCGGGCGGATTGAACTATCTGGTAGATGAAGTGAATAAGCTTGGCATGAAATTCGGTATCTGGATGGAACCGGAAATGATTTCCCCGGATTCGGAATTGTACAAAGAGCATCCGGACTGGGCAATTGCTGTGAAAGGACGCACCGGAACGCTTTCGAGAAATCAGTATGTCCTTGATTTCAGCAGAAAAGATGTGAGGGACTGCATCTATGAAAAGATCCGTGCAATTTTAAACAGTGCCAATATCGAATATGTGAAGTGGGATATGAACCGTCAGCTTACCGATCTGGGAAGCCTTGCGCTTCCGGCAGACCGCCAGGGGGAGTTAAGCCACCGTTATGTGCTTGGTGTGTATGAGATGCAGGAACGCCTGACCCGTGATTTCCCGGATCTTCTTCTGGAGAACTGTTCCGGTGGTGGAGCACGTTTTGATCCGGGTATGCTTTATTACAGCCCACAGATCTGGTGCTCGGATGATACGGATGCAATCGAGAGACTTGGCATTCAGGAAGGTACGGCACTGATTTATCCACTGTCTGCAATGGGAGCACACGTTTCGGACTGCCCGAACCATACCGTGGGCAGAAATACCCCGTTTAAGACAAGAGGGGAAGTTGCCCTGGCAGGAACCTTTGGTTATGAGTTGGATATCACAAAGATTGCAAAGGAAGAGCAGGAACAGATTCCACAGCAGACAGCTATGTATCACAAGTATAACGATCTGGTAAGGGAGGGGGATTATTACCGTATCGCTTCTTACCGGGAAAATCATTTCTACGATTGTTATATGGTAGTATCCAAAGATAAAAAAGAGGCATTGGTTACTTTCGTGACCGTACACGCACGCCCGAATTACCACAGTTTAAAAGTACGCCTGCAGGGACTGAATCCGAATCTGGATTATCGTCTGGAAGGTGAGATGGAGAACGAATGCGTATACGGCGGAGATCTGCTTATGAATGCCGGTATGCTGGTTCCTTCCGAGCAGGGAGATTACAGAAGTTATCTGTACCATTTTGTGGCAGATTAATTGACAGAGGAAGAAAAAGAATGTAAAATCAACTTAAATTATCCAGTTTATATAGTTAAATAAGTAAATTAGTATGAAAATATCGAGGGAATTATGGCAAAAGCAGTGAAACTTGCAGATATCGCCGAACAGGTTGGTGTCAGCACGGTAACCGTTTCCAAAGCCTTGTCGGGACAAAAAGGCGTCAGTGAAGAGATGCGGGAGAAAATAAAGAACCTTGCAGAAGAGCTTGGTTACCGCAGTCCTTCGGAGACAAAACGGCAGTCTGCGGAAAAACAATATAATATCGGTGTATTAATTCAGGAAGTTTATCTGGACAAATACAATTCTTTTTACTGGAGAATGTATCAGGAAGTGAATAAAAAGGCAGTTTCCCGTGGGTGTTTTACGCTGCTCGAAAGTATTTCAAGGGAGAGTGTGCTGGAAAACCAGATGCCGCTTCTGCTTCAGGAAAAAAAGGTGGATGGTCTGATTATTCTCGGAGATATGACAAAGCCGTACATTGAACAGATTGAAAAAGAGGGCGGCGTGCCAGTGGTCTGTCTGGATTTTTATAACGATGCCGTTGGTCTTGACACCGTGATTTCCAACAGTTTTTATGGAACCTATGCGCTGACCAATTATCTGTTTTCCATGGGGCACACAAAAATTGCCTATGTAGGAACGGTTGGCATGACAAACAGTATTACAGACCGATATCTTGGTTACCGCAAGTCTATGATGGAACACAGAGTGGATGTGCCAAAAGATTATGTGATTGATGACCGGGATACAAAAACCGGGCGTATGGATCTGGAAAAATATTACAGATTTCCAAAAGATATGCCGACCGCGTTTGTCTGTAACTGTGATCTTGCGGCATCCTACCTGATTCGTAAACTGGAAGGTGCCGGCTACAGGGTTCCGGAGGATATCTCTGTTGTCGGATTTGATAATTTCCTGTATCCGGGATTATGTGATGTCGGAGTTACTACGTATGAAGTGGATATTTCGGAGATGGCGCGGAGAGCCGTTCACAAAATTGTCCGCAAAATTGCAAATGAAAACTACACGGCGGGCGGGTTCATTGTAGATGGACATGTGGTATTTAAAGATAGTGTAGCTCGGATATAGAAACCGGGGCATCCTGCTTAAACGCAAGCGGGGTTGCCCCGGTTTCCCGTTTAAACAGATTGATAAAATGATTGGTATTATGAATTCCTACCTTGCTTCCGATTTCATGTATGGTGTCGTTGGTAGTCAGAAGCAGTTTTTTAGCCTCTTCAATCCGCTTATGGTTTAAGTACTGGACAGGAGAAGCCCCATAGTATTTAGAAAACTCGCGGCAGATCCGGTATTTGCTGACGGAATACGTATTTTCCAGTTCGTCCAGTGAATAATTTTCTCCGTATTGTGTGTCAAATAAATGATGAATTTCCCACAGATAATCCGGGATCGTATCCCGGCGTGTGGCAGGATGGCCGGAATAGACAGCCATTTCCGTAAGAATATTGGTGATCCACATGGAGATCCGGCAGACGGACAGAGGATCATTAAAAGTGTCTTTCTGCAGATTCTGTAAATGCTCCATCGTATGGAACAGAGTAAACATAGAAGAACTCTCTGTCGGATAGGCAAGAGGTGATGGGAGCAGTGTGTGAAACTGCAGGAGGGCGAGACCGGAAATATACATATGGAAATAGTGGCAGCGGCCTTTTAAGATTTCGATCGTGAGGGGACCGGAAATCGGAAGAAGCGCTGCGTGCCGGTCTGCCAGCCGACACGTATGATGTTCATCCGTTACAGAAAGAGTGCCTTCATATACATAGAAAAAATGATAAGGCGCGTTGATACGGAATGTCATGGAACAATTGTTCGGAAAGGAACAGATGCCTTTTCCGAGCAGATGAATAAAGCCGTCATCCGCTGGTGCGGACAGCGGAAAAGCCGTAAAGTTTTTCATGTTGTCAGATAATACATGCTTTGGCACCGTTCCTGTAATCCCATGATGCTGTAATTGTTCCATAAAATCATCCTCTTTCAATCATAACCAGTTTTTAATTAAGTATAATTGGATGAAAGGTAAAAAGCAATAATTTAAAATGAAATATAACTTAAAATTACTTTTTGGACAAAAATATATAGACATAATGCATAAAAAAGTAAATGTAAAATTGTGCATTATAGGGAATGTGTTTGAAAACTCAATATGATATGATTAAAAGCAATAAAGAGTGATGATTAAATTAACAAAAAATGTATACTTAAATTAACTTAATAATTCACATGTTTAAGGAGGAGAACAACATGAAATTTAAAAAGTTTATGGCACTTGGTCTTGTAGCTGCAATGACCGCAACATTATTCGCAGGATGCGGTTCTAAGGGAAATGATTCTGCTGATACCACACAGAAATCAGACAGCGCTTCCGCAGATGGTCTTGTAAGCTATTCAGACATTGTATTGGGAGAAACAGGAAAAGACTTAAGCGCAACAATTACAATGTTCAACCACAGAACAGATATGGATACCGATGATTACGGCGGAAAGAACTGGAAATCTTATCTGGAAGACTTCAACAAAGAGTATCCGAATATCAAGGTTGAAATCACTACAGATACAAACTATGCCGATGATGCACTGACACATTTACAGTCCGGACAGTACGAAACCATTACCATGATTCCGGCAGTAGATAAGGCAGACCTCAGTACATATTATATGTCATACGGTACACTTGATGAGATGAGCCAGCAGATCAACTACGCAAACACATGGCTCTATGGAAATGATGTATACGGTGTTCCTTCCACAGCAACGACACAGGGTATCGTTTACAACAAGAAAGTGTTTGAGGATGCCGGTGTGACCGATGTTCCAAAGACTCCGGACGAGTTCATTGATGCATTAAAGAAGATCAAGGACAAGACGGATGCAATTCCGCTTTACACAAACTATGCAGCAGGCTGGACAATGGGTGCATGGGATGCTTATATCGGAAACAATGCAACTGGTGACAATACATATTTCAACCAGAAACTCCTTCATACAAAGGATCCATTCAAGGATTATGGCGATGGCACACATCCATATGCAGTATACAAGATCCTTTACGATGCAGTTGCTGGCGGACTTACCGAGGATGACTATTCTACAACTGACTGGGAAGGCTCTAAGAGCATGTTAAACAACGGACAGATCGGATGTATGGTACTTGGATCATGGGCTTACCCACAGATGGAAGCAGCCGGTGAGAACGCAGATGACATCGGATATATGCCATTCCCGATTTCTGTAAACGGTGAGCAGTATGCATCAGCCGGAGCAGATTACTCTTATGGTATCAACGTAAACGCTTCTGATGATGAGAAACAGGCAGCTTTAATCTTTGTTAAGTGGATGACTGAAAAGTCTGGATTTTCTTACAACGAGGATGGACTTCCGGTTGCAAAGTCATCTTCTGATACAAAGCTTGATTTCTCTGGTGTGACATTCCTTGAGGATGAACCGGCTGTAGAAGGCGAAGAGGATCTTTTAAATGCATTAAATGCTGATTCAGAACTGAACATTAACAACGGCGGTAATGATAAGATTCAGGCAATCATTGAGCATGCAGCAAATGGCGATGAGAGCTTTGATGATATTATGAACGAGTGGAACCAGAAATGGACAGATGCTCAGGAATCTGAGGGCGTAGAAATTACAGAGTAGTTCCACGCTGCATAAAGGTACATCATCCAGTTGCCGGGCCGAAAAACTGTTTTCGGCCCGGTGGCATGATTGCCTGTTTCATATGGGAGGAACGTAGTATGAAATCAAAATCATTTAATTTAAAAAAATGGGCAAAGAGCAGAGCCGGCCAGCAGGTATTTATCTGTATCGGTTTTATGATTATCCCATTGCTCTTACTTTTTTTATTCACTTATTTTCCATTTGCGGAAATGATCAAATTTAGTTTTTATAAGATGAAATATACAACGCCAATAGACAGGCGCGAATTTGTCGGATGGGACAACTATCTTGATGTATTCAGAAGAAACGATTGTTTCGGGGCGTTGAAACTTAGTTTATTCTATGTGGTCGGTGCATTGATCCAGCTTGTGCTTGCACTGTATCTTGCAACAATTTTAAGCTTTAAGGTAAAGGGTGGAAATCTTTTCAAAGGGCTGATGTTTTTCCCTTACCTCATCAGTGGTATTGCCATTGGTTTTATCTTTAAATTCTTCTTCACCAGAGGATTCGTATTTGATACAATCCTGCAGTGGTGTGGGTTTCAATTAGAAAATCTTCCATACTGGTTAAAGGATCAGAGTGTAAACAACTGGTCCCTGACGGCGACTTCCGTATGGCGGTATACCGGACAGAATATGGTACTGTTTATTGGTGCCATGATGTCTGTGGATAGCGAACTCTACGAAGCAGCGTCCCTGGATGGTGCAAATAAATGGGAGCAGTTTAAACACATTATTCTCCCGAGTATCAAGACAATTATTACATTAAATGTTATCCTTTCCATCACCGGTTCCTTAAGTGCGTTTGAGGCGCCTTTCGTAATCACCACCGGTGCAAACGGAACAGGAACGTATTTCGTAATTATGAACAAGATCGCACATACCAGCCAGAAAGTAGGTCTGGCATCGGCCATGTCTGTTGTTCTGCTGATGATCATCTTTATCTGTACGATCTTACAGAATGTGTTCTTTAAATATGTGTTCAGGGATGCCGCGTCGGAGGATGAATCCTATAAGGCAAAGAAAGCCCGGCTGAAGGCAGAAAAACAGGTGATTAAGCAGATCAAAAAACAGGAGAAAATGAAGAAAGGAGCGGCGAAATAATGAGTAGTACAGCAGCAGCAGTAAAACGTAAAAACATGAAACATTATTCCGTAGGAAGCATTATCTGGATTATTGTGGAATATGCATCGCTGATCTTTTTCGGATTCTGTGCAATCATTCCGATTGTTTCCTGTATCACAACGGCATTTAAGACAGATGCCGAGTACCAGAATACCAATGTTATGGCATTTCCGGGAAGCTGGCTGAATTTTGACAACTTTGTAAATGCATTTAAGACGGCAAATATGGGACGCGCATTTTTAAACTCTGTCATAGTTATGGTGGTTGTGCTTACTGTATCCGTTATTGTAGGTTCCCAGCTTGCTTACGTATTGAATCGTTTCAAGTTCCCAGGCAATGGGTTTATCCGTAACCTGTATACAATTGCCGCACTGCTTCCGGCAGTAGCAATGCAGGTTACCGTATACCAGATTATGTCAGATTTACATCTTGTAAACAGTCTGGGCGGTTACATCATTATGAGCTGTGGTACCGATGTTATTTCCATGTATATTTTCATTCAGTTTATGGAAAATATTCCGCTTTCACTGGATGAGTCGGCAATTATCGATGGCGCAAATTACTGGCAGATTTACTGGAAGATTATGCTTCCACTGTTAAAACCGGCAATCGTTACATCCTGTATTTTAAAGGGTGTTGGTGTGTACAACGAATACTACGCAGCAAACCTTTACCTGATGAGAAAAGAGATCCGTACCATGGCACTTTCCCTCTACACATTCGTAGGACCAATGGGAAGCAAGTACAATCTGATCTGTGCAGGTGTTATTATCTCCCTGCTTCCGGCGCTGATCGTATTTGTCTGCTGCCAGAAACAGATTTACAGTGGAATTACAGCAGGTGCGGTAAAGGGTTAATGATTTTGGAAAATAAGAGGTATCGGGATGAATAAGAGCATGATGAAAGAAGAAGTCACAAAGCATTTGACGGAAAATATCATTCCTTTCTGGAAAGCATTAAGGGACGATACTTACGGTGGATATTATGGATATATGGACTACAATTTAAACGTAGACAAAACAGCAGAAAAGGGATGTATTTTAAACAGCAGAATCACCTGGTTTTTTGCGAATGCCTACATATTGCTGAAAGATGAAACCTTGCTGGACGAGGCAAGACACGGTTATGAGTTCCTGCGTGATCACTGCATCGACAAAGAAAATGGTGGAATCTTCTGGTCCATGACTTATGACGGAAAGCCACTTGACACAACAAAGCATACCTACAATCAGGCATTCTGCATCTATGCTCTTTCTTCCTATTACGATGCATCCGGGGATGAAGAAGCATTAAAGCTTGCCAAAGAACTGCAGCTTCTTATTGAAAGCAAATGTACGGATGAGGTTGGATATCTGGAAGCATTTACCAAAGACTTCCAGCCGGAATCCAATGAGAAGCTATCGGAAAATGGTGTGCTTGCCGAAAAAACCATGAACACACTGCTTCATGTGTTTGAGGCTTATACCGAGTTTTACCGGGTTTCCCATGATGAAGAGGTGGGAGAGCGGTTAAAGTGGATTATGGATGTATTTGCAGATAAGGTATACAATCCGAAACTTAAGAGACAGGAAGTATTCTTTGACAAGAACTACAACACCATCATTGATCTGTATTCTTATGGTCATGATATTGAGACAGCATGGCTGATGGACCGCGGTGTGGAAGTGCTTGGGGATGATCATTACAAAGAAAAAATGTCACCGATTACCGAGACTCTTGCAGAAAATGTCTACGAGGTTGCGTTTGACGGTCATTCTCTGGCAAATGAATGCTGCAAAGGGGAAGTGAATGACCACCGGATCTGGTGGGTACAGGCAGAGACTGTGATCGGATTCCTGAATGAATACCAGAAGCATCCGCAGAAAACGAAGTTTCTGGAGGCATCGGAGGCTGAATGGGAATTTATCAAAGAACACGTCATTGATAAGAGAACCGGTTCCGAGTGGTTCTGGGAAGTACATCCGGACGGCAGTCCGATTGCGGACCGTCCAATCGTAGAACCTTGGAAATGTCCGTATCATAACGGAAGAATGTGTATGGAAGTAATAAGGAGACTTTAAACAATGCATGAAAGATATTATGTAGAACTGGCAAAGCAGGAAAAGCTGCTTTCACGTAAAAATGAAAAAAGTGACTTTTATAATGGTGTATTTGACCGTTATGTGAATCCCGTTCTTACAAGAGATATGATTCCGCTCACCTGGAGATATGACTTAAACGAGGAGACCAATCCATTCTTTATGGAACGTCTCGGAATCAATGCAGTCATGAATTCCGGAGCAATTTATTTAAACGGAAAGTATTATCTGGTTGCCCGTATTGAGGGAAATGACAGAAAGTCCTTCTTCGGCGTGGCAGAGAGTGATAACGGAATTGATAATTTCCGTTTCTGGGATTACCCGATCCTTCTGGATGATGTATGTCCGGAGGAGACAAACGTCTATGATATGAGACTGACACAGCATGAGGACGGATACATTTACGGAGTATTCTGTTCTGAGAGCAAAGATACCAGCGTGAACGATTTGTCTGCAGCCGTTGCAGCAGCAGGAATTGTCCGCACAAAAGATTTAAAGCACTGGGAGCGTCTGGAAAACTTAAAGACCCTTCGTTCCCCGCAACAGAGAAATGTCGTGCTGCATCCGGAATTTGTGGATGGAAAGTATGCATTCTATACCCGTCCGATGGATGACTTCATTGATACCGGAAGCGGAAGCGGTATTGGATTCGGTCTTTGCGAGGACATCACACATGCAGTCATTGACGAAGAGAAGATGACCAGCATCCGCAAGTACCATACCATTACCGAGGCAAAGAACGGTGCAGGTGCTACTCCGATCAAGACTGACCGCGGCTGGATTCACATTGCACACGGTGTAAGAAATACTGCAGCAGGTCTGCGCTATGTGATCTATGCATTTGCCACGGATTTAAACGATCCGTCTAAGGTAATTGCAGAGCCATCCGGACTGTTAATCGGACCAAGAGGTGAGGAGCGTGTCGGAGATGTATCCAATGTTGTATTTACCAACGGTGCAATCGTAAACGATAAGAACGAAGTATTTATTTACTATGCTTCTTCTGATACAAGAATGCATGTGGCGACTACAACGATTGACCGTCTGATTGATTATGTATTTAATACACCACAGGATCCGGGAAGAAGTGTACTGTGTGTACAGCAGAGATGCGACCTGATTAAGAAGAACTTAGAGTATTTAAAAAATCATAAATAAGAGGAGAGTTGATTATGAGTGAAGTAAAGATGCTGACAGCTCCGGTACCAAATGTACCATGGCAGGAGAGACCACAAGGACCTCAGAACGGAGCCCCGATCTGGAGATACAGTGAAAACCCGATTATCGGAAGAAATCCGTTAAAGGGTGTTGCAAGAATTTTTAACAGTGCGGTTATGCCATATGGTGATGCTTTCATCGGTGTGTTCCGTGGAGAGCAGACCAATGGTATTCCATATATTTATCTTGGACACAGCAAAGATGCCATCCACTGGGATTTTGAAGAAAACAAGATTCCGTTTGTGGATGAAAACGGCGAGCCGTTTATGCCAGTCTATGCATACGATCCAAGACTTGTAAAAGTAGAAGACACCTATTATATCATCTGGTGTCAGGATTTCTACGGAGCAGCAATCGGCATGGCAAAAACAACAGATTTCAAGACGTTTACACGGATTGAGAATCCGTTCCTCCCATTCAACCGCAATGCCGTGCTGTTCCCTAGAAAGATCAATGGAAACTTCATGATGCTTTCCCGTCCTTCAGACAGTGGTCATACACCGTTTGGTGACATTTTCTTAAGTGAAAGCCCGGATCTGGTATACTGGGGCAAACACAGACATGTCATGGGCAAAGGAAGCGAATGGTGGGAGTCCTTAAAGATCGGCGGTGGTGCTGCTCCAATCGAGACTTCCGAAGGATGGCTCTTATTCTATCATGGGGTATCCGGTACATGTAACGGATATGTTTACTCCATCGGTGGGGCAATCCTTGACATTGATAATCCTTCTATCGTGAAGTATCGCTGTGAGAATTTCCTTCTGACTCCGGAAGAGTGGTATGAGGAGAGAGGTTTCGTTCCGAACGTATGCTTCCCATGTGCAACCATTCACGACAGTGCATCCGGAAAGATCGCGATCTATTATGGTGCAGCAGACAGTTACGTTGGCCTGGCATTTACAAAACTGGATGAGATTGTAGATTATATAAAAACAAACAGTGTTGTAACATCTGCAGATACAGAAATCGGAAGGAGATAGCTATGCATATTTCACCGGACGACAAGAGATTACAATATTGTGGAAGAATTGATTTTGATAATCCAAAAGCACCTGTACTTGTCTATGCGGCAAGTTTTGTACAGATTCGTTTTACTGGGACGCAGATCTCTGTGACACTGGAAAACAAACGTGCATACTGGTCGAGCCGGATGGGATATATATTGGACGGGAAGCAGGGGCAGTTCTTACTCACCTCGGATCCGGGGGCAGAAACGTATGTGATTGCCAGGGATCTTGAACATACAGAGCATACCCTCACTCTGTTTAAAAGAATGGACTCCTGCCATATCGTCACTTTACTGGGATTTGAATTGGGAAGCGATGCTAAGGTACTTACTCCGGCACCGCTTCCGTCCCGTAAAATCGAAGTTTTCGGAGACAGTGTTTCCTGCGGCGAAGTATCAGAGGCCGTAGATTATGCAGGAAAACCGGATCCGGAACACGATGGGGAATATTCAAACAGTTGGTATTCTTATGCGTGGATGACCGCGCGGAATCTGCATGCACAGTTGCATGACACATCACAGGGTGGTATCGCCCTTCTTGACAAAACCGGCTGGTTTATGGAGCCGGATTATCTGGGAATAGAATCCTGTTATGATAAAATAGAATACCAGCCGGAACTCAGTGAAGTAAAACCATGGGATTTTTCACGTTATACACCAGATGTTGTGATTTTTGCATTCGGGCAGAATGATAACCACCCGGATGATTATATGGCAGAAGATTATAACAGTGCACGTTCCGAAAACTGGCGGCAGCATTACCGCAGATTTTTAGAGCATCTTATGGAAGTATATCCGAAGGCAACCTTTATATTGACAACCACAATATTGGAACATAACGAAAACTGGGACATTTCCATTGAGGAAGTGTGCAAAACAGTAAACAGTCCGCGGGTACACCATTTCCTGTATTCACAGAACGGAAAAGGAACACCGGGGCATATCCGTATTCCGGAGGCAGAACAGATGAGTAAGGAACTTACCGCATTCATCGAAAGCCTCGGAGAGGAGATTTGGGATATGTAATCAATTTTTAAAAAAAATTGATTACATGATATAAGGAGTATAACAATGCAGATTGAATATGAAAGAGGTATTTCCAATCCGGGCAATCTGTACCGGATGAAAAAATTAATGGCAAGGGCAGAGGCCGGGGAAACATTAAACATTGGTTTCCTTGGTGGTTCTATCACGCAGGGATGTCTTGCATCCGCACCGGAGCTGTGTTATGCTTACCGCGTATTTCAGTGGTGGGAGAAAACATTTCCGCAGGCCAAATTTCATTATATCAATGCCGGAATCGGTGGAACAACATCACATTTCGGGACGGCTCGTGCCGAGTCCGATCTGCTTTCCCATAGACCGGATTTTGTTATCATTGAATTTTCGGTCAATGATGAATCGACGGAATTTTTCCGTGAGACATATGAAGGACTGGTACGCCGTGTATGGCAGGATAAAAACGAACCTGCTGTGATGCTGGTGCACAATGTTTATTATAATAACGGTGGAAATGCGCAGATCATTCACGGTCAGATAGCCAGACATTATCAGCTTCCGGCGGTCAGCATGCAGAGCAGTATTTATCCGGAGGTCGTTGCGGGGCGGATTCCAAACCGCGAGATTACAGAGGATGATCTGCATCCAAACGACAAAGGGCATGAGCTGGTTGCATCTGTGATTACCTATGCTTTGGATAAAATCCGCATGGCACAGACGGATGATGAAGAGCCGGAGTTTCCTGCACCGCTGACACAGAATTGCTATGAGAAAGCGGTTCGGTTGGATAATCGTAACTATGAGCCTGAAAATTACGGCTTTGTCAAAGATACCAGAGTACAGGAAGAAGTCAAAGACTGTTTTAAGAACGGCTGGGCGGCAAAAGAAAAAGGCTCATCTCTTACATTTACGGTACAGGGAAGTGAGATTGCCGTGCAGTTTAAGCGCTGTGTGACGCAGCCGGCACCGGTGGCGCTTGCCATCGTTGATCACGATGAGGCACATGCGGTGACACTGGATGCAAATTTTGATGAGGACTGGGGCGATTCCCTGACACTCACTCCGGTTATGGTACACGGTGCAAACGGTACTCATACGGTGGAAGTGCATCTGATCTCTGGGGATGAGACAATGCCAGCCGCATTTGAGCTGATTTCTGTAATCACATCGGAAAAATAAAAGGAGGAATGGAATGTTTCCAAAAGATTTTGTCTGGGGGGTGGCAAGCAGTGCCTATCAGGTAGAAGGAACCGACGCAAAAGATGGCAGGGGAAAAAATATCTGGGATGAGTTTGCACGCTCGGGCAGAGTATATGAACACCAGACCGCAGAGGTTTGCTGCGATCATATGCATCGGTACCGGGAAGATTTTGCACTGATGCGTATGCTTGGCATTAAAAACTATCGATTTTCCATCAGCTGGTCGCGGATTCTTCCGGAGGGAACCGGGAAGGTCAACGAGAAAGCTGTGCAGATGTATCGTGATATGATTCTTTGCATGAAAGAAAATGGAATTCGTCCGTTTATTACGCTGTTTCACTGGGAATTTCCGTATGAGCTGTTTAAAAAAGGCGGCTGGCTGAACGATGAGGTGGTACAGTGGTTTGGTGAATATGCAAAAGTTGTTGCTGAAAATTTCTCCGATCTGTGCAGTGATTTTATCACGATCAATGAGCCGCAGTGTGCGATTGGACTGGGACACTTAAATGGGGTACATGCACCGGGAATGAAATATTCCATTCCGGAGACTTTTCAGATGGCACACAATCTGATGAAAGCACATGGTCAGGCAGTCATCAATCTGCGCAAATATGCAAAACAGAAGATACGGGTTGGATATGCTCCGACTTGTGGCGTTGCGTATCCGGCGACAGAGAGTGCCGATGATATCGCAGCGGCAAAGAAAGTGTACTTTGGATTTGAAAATCCGATGGATAACTGGACTTGGAATGTGGCATGGTTTTCCGATCCGGTATTTTTAGGAGAGTATCCGAAAGAGGGGCTGGAAAAGTTTGCAGACTATCTTCCGGAGATTACCGAAGAAGACATGCAGCTGATTCATCAGCCACTTGATTTCATGGGACAGAATATTTACAACGGTTACATGATCCGCTGTGGAGCAGATGGAGACCCGGAGTATGTGGACCGTGCACCGGGCACAGCAAAGACAGGAACCGGCTGGCCGGTGACACCGGAGGCACTTTACTATGGCATCCGTTTCCTTACCGAGCGTTATAGACTGCCGCTTTATATTACGGAAAACGGGATGTCGGATCTTGACAATATTTCCGCAGACGGACAGGTGCACGACAGAGAGAGGATTACGTTTCTGGATGCGTATCTTGGAGCGGTACAGCGTGCGATTAACGAGGGAATGCCGGTGATCGGATATTTCCTCTGGACATTTCTGGATAACTTCGAGTGGGCAGAAGGTTACAAAGAACGTTTTGGACTTGTTTATGTAGACTACACAACCCAACGCAGGATTGCAAAAGATTCCGCATATTGGTACAGAGAGGTGATGAGAATGAATGGAGAAAATTTAAGTTGTAACCAGCCGTATAAGCAGATCCTTTTTATGGAGCCGGTATTTACCCACAATATTTGGGGTGGTACAAAGCTTCGTGAAGAGTATGGATATTCCATCGAGGGCGATGACATCGGAGAATGCTGGGGAATCGCAGCACATCCAAACGGAACCTGTACGATTGCAGACGGTGCGTATAAGGGAAAGAAATTATCCGATCTGTGGGAGGAACACAGAGAACTCTTTGGAAATACACAGGGGAAGGTATTCCCGCTGCTGATCAAGATTATTGATGCAAAGGCGGATTTAAGTATTCAGGTACATCCGGATGATACCTATGCTGCAGAGCATGAAAAAGGTTCTCTTGGCAAGATGGAGTGCTGGTATATCCTTGACTGTGAGCCGGATTCCAAGCTTGTTATTGGACATAATGCAAAGACACACGAAGAACTTGAAGACATGGTACACAACGGACGCTGGAGTGAGCTGATCCGCGAAGTTCCGGTAAAGAAAGGTGACTTTATTCAGATTGATCCGGGTACCGTGCATGCGATCAAAGGCGGTATCACCATCCTTGAAACCCAGCAGAATAGTGATATTACGTACCGTGTTTATGATTATGACCGTCTTTCCAATGGGAAGCCGCGTCAGCTTCACATTCAGCAGAGTCTCGATGTCATCAAAGTTCCGGCAGCACCGCTTTCTGAGTGCATGATAAAGACCGGTGAGGCAGAGGCAAACAAACTGCAGAAGCTGATCGAGTGCAAGTACTATCAGGTATTCCACATGAAAGTCGAAGGTCAGGCTGAATTTGAGCAGGAATATCCGTTCCTGATCGTCAGCGTGGTAGAAGGAAACGGACTCTTAAACCATACCAGCGTGAAGAAGGGAGATCATTTTATTCTTCCGTATGACTACGGTAAGGTTGAGATTGAGGGAAATCTGGAATTTGTTGCTTCTACGGTTTCTACGAAATAAATAATAGTGATTTTTATTTGAGGCATACTTTTTCTTCTGAGAACGTTACGGTTCATCGATGTTTTCTGCCAATAATATTTTCTTCATATTTGGGGAATAGGGATTCTATGAAAACCGGGACATATGAAGAAAAATTTGTATATTATGTCCTGCCTTTCTTGTTAGCTGGGACATATGTGAAAAAAGTGCTTTATTATGTCCTATGCAAATGTCATAACAGGACATATTGGACATTTTCTTGTCCGTATGTCCCGTTTGACTTTTGCAGAAGGACTTTTTTGTTATCTTTTTGTCTATATGTCCCATACAGATGTCCCAACAGGATATTTTTTCCCATTTTTCGTCCATAAAACACGGATGAACTGGTACTTTCGTCCCTTGGCAAAGTGCCCAATTAAAAGATTAAAAAAAGATTAAAAAACATTAAATTAAGTAATACTTTACAATGTTTAATTTTATATTAACTAAATATTGACTTAAAATTACTTTGTGGTATACTGAATTTATCAAATAAATAAAGCAATTGCACACTGGTTCCCATATTTTTACTGCACTCCCCAAGTATGCAGTACCCTCTCCCTGAAATATGGGAAGCAGCGTGCAATTGCTTTTTTATTAAGTGAAACCGGATAGATGGAGGGTGCTGGAAGGTTTTTGCAACTAAAATGGAGAAGAAAGGAAAGGTAGAGCAAAAACATGAGAAGGGTAGGAAAACAGATTGTTGCCATCACGCTGGCAGCAGCGATGATGGGGTCATTGACACCGGAGGCATGCACATTTTTACAGAACGAGGTTGTGTATGCAGCAGAAACAAATGATGTTGTTTATGAGAACAGTGATAAGGTAACGATTGAAGATATGGATTTTTCCGGGCTTGATGCAGAAGACTGGGGAAATAAAAAAGAAACGGTATATGGCTATACCAATGATTCGGTAAGAAAGGTGAACGCTTCTTTCCGATTGAAGACAAAGGTGACGATTGATGAGGAAGCTTATGCATCTTTGGGGACAGACGGATATGTGAAAGTACAGCCGATTGCAAAGCTCGGAGAAGGGTGTACTTATACAAAACCAGGTTCTTTAAAGGAATTAAAGCAGGATTCATTTACCAAAGAGGGGGATGTATATACAACAGAACTGGAAGCTTCTTATAAGTTAGATGATGAAAGTACGTTGATGGAAATAGACTTTGAAGTTGTTGGTGCAAAGGCAAAAGGTTCTATTTCATTTTCAGATGTATCGGTAATTAATGAAGCATCAACTCCTGCGGTAAAACGTACAGAGTTATATAGAAGTGAGGACGCAAAAACAACAGAACCCATTGATTTTGCAGGATTGGACGAAGAAGACTGGAATGGTGCAGGAAAAATTACTTTTGCATATGATGATTCCATCAAGGGTTCGTTGGGAAATGTGAATGAAGAGTATGAATTAACTGCAAAGGTAACACTGGATGAAGCATCCTATCAGTCGCTGGCTGCAGATAAAGCACATCTGAATATCCAGGGTGTAACAAAACTGGGATCAGATAGGGGATGGAACAACAGTACGGATTGCCAATGGCTGCAGCAGGATTCTTTTACGAAAGATGGGGAGAATTATTCAGCTGATCTGAAAGTAAAGTTTTCAGGAATAACACCGGATACATTGATGGATGTTGAATTCGTTCTTGTGGGAACCGGATTTAAGGGAACTGTGACATTTTCAAATGTAGTTCTCACAAATTTATCAAGCGATAAACAGGAACTGACCAAACAGGAGCCAGCGGTTCTTTCTGATTTAAATGATGAATCCCAGGTAAATCTGTGGGCAGGTGAAACCGGATATCAGTATTTCCATGGCGGAACAAAAAATGCTGCTCCGGAACTTTCCTATGACGCAAATGGCGGAGACGGAAGATTAAAAGTAAGCCTGAATTATACTTCTAATTCCAAAGAGTCCTGGAGTGAGGCAAAAGTGAAATTCACACCGGAGACACCGGCTGATATCAGCAATTATAATCAGGTGAGTGTGGATTTGATTTATCCGGAAAGCAGTAATATTTCCAAGATAAAATTTTTCTCTGGCAGTGGAATCAATAAAGATACCAGCATAGATTCGTTCGAGGCAACAGATGCAGGAAACGGATATAAGAAAGTTACAGTTACTTTAGGATTTTCTCCATCTGCCACACCAATGGATGATCTGACAATCGGACTTATCGGAGCCAACAGTTCCTTTGCAGGGGATGTTTATCTGGATAATCTGATACTTTCCCAGAAGGATGCCAGTAGTGATTTTGTGACAATTACGGCAACACCGAATACAGACGGAACACAGGCAAAACCAGAAGCAACAGATAAAACCCTGACCATGACAGATCCGGATGCCAGCAATAGCGCAAAGGCATTGTATGCATATCTGCAGGGACTGACCGAAAGTGATCAGGTACTGTTCGGACATCAGAATGATGTGAGCCATTCCGTAGGAAACAACGATCTGGGAGATGTAAAAGATGTGACCGGTTCCGTCAGCGGTATTTTTGGCATTGACTCCCTGGCATTGTTTGGAAGCGAGGCTGGTGGTATGGATGCGGCATCTGCACTGCAGAATTCCATTGACTACAGCAAAAAGGCGGCCCAAAACGGTGCAATCGTTACCTTATCCACCCATATGCCGAATTTCACCAACGCAAAGATTAAAAAGAATGCAGATGGAACCTACGATTTCTATAACTGTGATTTTAATGAAGCAAAAGATTTATCCGGTGATTCGTTAAAGAAGATTTTGCCTGGTGGAGAGAAGAATGAGGTATTTAAGGCATATCTTGATACGATTGCATTCTATGCCAATGCATTGGAAAAAGAGAATATCCCGGTGATTTTCCGGCCATTCCATGAGGATACCGGCGGCTGGTTCTGGTGGGGCAGTGCAAACACCGCAGAAAGTTACAGGAGTCTGTATGCATATACCAGAGATTATCTGGAATCCAAAGGCGTGCACAATATGCTTTATGTGTATTCGCCAAACGGACCGCTGGAGACCGAGGCAGAGTATATGTCGCGGTATCCGGGAGATGCCTGTGTAGACATTCTGGCATTTGATTATTACAACGACTTTAATACTTATCCAGCAGAGAGTGATACTTCATTCTTTGATCATCTGGATCAGACCTGTCAGGTTGTATCATCACTTGCAAAACAGCATAACAAGCTGGCTGCGATTTCGGAGACCGGTGTACGTGTGATGAAAAAGGATGGAAGTGATAACGAAGGGCTTCTTGTAAAAAATAATCCGGTCAGTGAGGCAAAGTCGGGTGTGAACTGGTATCAGAAAGTGAATGATATCGCAAAGAAAAACGACATGCCATATTATATGGTATGGGCAAATTTCAGCGATACCAATTTCTATGTGCCGTATAAATACAGTGATACCATGGGACAGGAAATGATCAATGATTTCATTTCTTACTACAACAATGAAGATTCAGTATTTGGAAACGGTACTAATTTCTATGGAAATATCGATAAGTACGCAGGAGTAAAGACGGATAATTACAAAGATGTCAGCGGATACATGGTAGCACCGTTTGATATGGATACGATTTTAAAGCCAACTGTGTTAAAGGCAAGTGTTTCTAATGCCGATGAGGTATCGTTTGTTGTAAAGGATACGACAAAAGGCAAACAGTTGACATTGCCGGCTGCAAAAGGCTCCGATGGATGCTATACGGCGCAGCTGACACAAAAGGAAATGGATCAGATCGGAAAAACAGATGTTGCATCCATTACACTTGTTGCAGATGGAAAAGAACTGTCCACGATCACAAATCTGAGTATCGGAAAAGAAAAGGACAAAGCTCCGGCAGGTGTGCTGGAAAATTTTGACTACTATGTCGGGAGTAATGGACTTCTGGATGCAGCTTACGGTGGAAATTCTGCCGCTGGATGCAGTTCGTCCTTTACGCTGGATCAGGAGCATAAGGCAGACGGTACATATGGTGCTGCATTTAATTACAAATTAAAAACAACCGGTTCGGAAGTCTGGACGGGTCTGGTAAATGCAAGTCTGGGCAATACAGATTTTTCAGCCTATAATGCATTGAAATTCTGGACAAAACTTGATGGAAAAGGTCAGAAGGTTGTTGTACAGATCAAGGCAGGAGGAGAAGAATATGAAGTATATCTGACCAATCTTGCGAAGACAGAAGATGCCTATGAAGTAACCGTTCCATTCTCAGCTTTTAAAGGGAAGATGGGTGGAAAACTTAGTGGGGATGCTTTAAAAGATGTGCAGGCATTCGGACTCTGGTGTAATTCCAACCCGGCAGGTTCCGCGGTAGATGTGGAATCGGTACTTTACTTTGATGCATTCAAAGGAACAACGATCAGTGACGCGGAAGCTGCGAAAGCAGATGCCGATGGTCTGATTGCAGTAAAACAGACCAGCCAGAGTGGAAATAATGGCGGAAATTCTTCCTCCGGCAGCAGTACCTCTGGTGGAAATTCCGGCAGCACAACAACACCAGATACAAAACCATCGGAAACCCGGAAAACGGACAAAACATTTGAGAATATTGCAAAAGATACAAATGCGACACTTACCGTTGAAAAGAATGATAAGGGAGAAGTGACAGATGCCCGGGCACAGCTGGAAAAAACAGTAAAGAACGCTTCCGAGACAAAGAAGACTACAATTTCATCAGATGTGGTCGCAAAATTAGTCAAAGAGGCAGGAACCAGCGACATCACGATTACCCAGACAACAAAGAACGCTTCCGGCAAAGTGATGAACAGCGTATCTGTCAATGCGAAGGATCTGCAGGCAGGCAAAAAGCTGACACTTGTAAAAGTTGATAAAAAGACAGGAGAAAAAGTCCTGATCAGCAGCAGGACTTATAAGGTTTCCAAAGACGGAACTGTGACAGCGGATACCAAAGATGCCGGTGATTATGTACTGCTGAATGAGAAGGATGCAAAAGCCCTGAGCAGTAAAATCTTAAAGAGTGTTGCATTAAAGGATACCAAGAAAACGGTTGCAAACGGAAAGAAGGCAAAAGTTACTTTTGATAAGAACCTGAACATGGAAAATGTAAAGAAGATCACTTATACATCTTCCAAAAAGTCGGTTGTAACAGTGAATAAAAATGGTACAATTGTCGCAAAGAAAGCTGGCAAAGCAGTTGTGAAAGTAAAAGTCACTTTAAAGAACGGAAAGACAAAGACTGTAAAGATGACGATCAAAGTGACAAAGTAAATTTACAGGAGTTTCGTCAAAATTTTAATAAGAAAAAGACGGTTTCGCAGGAAATCGTCTTTTTTCTTACCCATAATTGTAAAGAGAAGTGTGTGCGTTTTTTCGGGGGAATTGATTGTAATTTCAGGAACCTTTGTTTATACTAAAATCAATAGAAAAGAGAATGAGAAGGAGAACATTTATTATGGCAGGAAAACACATTTCCATTCCGGCACTTTTAAAGATCGGTGCGGGTGCATTGGACAATCTGGGGATTTACTTAAAAGAGTTACAGTTACAGAAAGTAGTTGTATTATTTGGAAACGGTCTTGTAGAAATGTTTGGTTCTACCGTTATGGAAGCATTGCAGCGGGAGGACATTGATATTTTAGAATATCAGGAACTTGATACCGTGCGGTTGGAAGATCTGACCAGTCTTGCATTTTCCATGCCGGCGAAGACGCAGGCAGTCATCGGCATCGGTGGCGGAAAAGTGATTGATGGTGCGAAATATTGTGGATTTCTGCGAAATCTGCCGTTTATCAGCATCCCGACATCGGCATCGAGCGATGGCTTTTCAAGTGCCAGTGCTTCCCTTCTGGTGGAAGGACGGCGCAAGTCCGTTCCGGCAAAACTTGCATATGGGATTGTGGTGGATACAAAGATTATCCGCAGTGCACCGGAGAAATTTTTATATTCCGGAATCGGCGATATGGTATCAAAAATTACGGCACTGTATGACTGGATTTTTGAGGAAGAACATGGGTACGGAAAAGTCAACGATTTTGCTGTCATGATTGCAAAGAAAGCAGTCAATAGTTTTGTGCGCACACCGTTTACTTCGATACAGGATGATCTGTTTTTAAAGGAACTTCTGGATTCTCTTGCAATGAGCGGAATTGCAAATGAGATTGCGGGCAGCAGTGCGCCAACGAGCGGCAGCGAACATCTGATTTCCCATGCGCTGGACAAGATGCTTGAGCATCCGCAGCTTCATGGTATTCAGGTTGGCATTGCAACCTATCTGATGAGTGTTGTGCAGGATCATCGTTACCGGAGGGTAGACACGATTTTTACGCAGACGGGGTTCTGGGATTATGTAAAAACACTGGATCTTCGGCGGGAGGATTTTGAGAAAGCAATTGATCTGGCACCGTTGATCAAACCGTTCCGCTATACGTATCTGCATGAGCAGCAATATAGGGATCGCGCGAAGGAACTCCTGCATACAGATGCGCGGCTGCAGGAAATCCTGAAATAGAGAGGAAAATAAATTACAGGATATACAATGATAAAAGTAGCAATATGTGATGATGATATACAATTTATTTATAAATTGGAACAAAGTATTTTTCGGTTTGCAGAAATGAAAAGAATAAAAGTGGATGTTGACGGTTATACAAGTGGAGCAGAATTTATTCAAAAACTGCAGCAAAGCGAAAGGTATGATTTGTTATTTTTGGATATTGAATTAGGGGACAGCTCGGGGATTATCGTTGGAAACTGGATTCGATCCCAGATCCAATATGAATCCATGCAGATTGTTTTTGTATCGGCAAAAGAAATGTATGCCATGCAACTTTTTGATCTGCGTCCGATGAATTTCCTCGTGAAACCCATACAACAGGAACGAGTAGATTATATATTAGATGAATATGAAAGGCTGTATCAGTTTCAGCCACATATTATAGAAATTGGGAAAGGAAGAAATTCGATACGGATAGAAGAACATTCTGTTTTTTATTTGCAGAGCCTTGCCAGAAAAATTCAAGTGGTAACAGCAAATGATACATTATGTGTTTATGGAAAACTTTCGGAGGTTATTCCTGCGTTGAATCCGCATTTATTCTGCGTGGTACATAAATCTTATGTCATTAATCTGCGGTATGCAGAATCTTTTCAGAAAGACAGCGTACACATGATCAATGGGGATGACATTCCGGTCAGTCGGTCTATGAAAAATAACCTTGATCATGCAATTATGGAAAAGATGAGGTGTGGCGGGTGAATAACATAGAAAGAATATTTGAAGCGGTATGTAACATATTAAGTGTGTATGTAAGTTTTAAAGTGACGGATGTTTTTCTGGAAAAGAAAAGAAAACTGCCACGGATGGCAAATATTGTTTATGTGCTCGTATGGCTTATTAATACAGTTGTTGCATTTGGTTTTCGAAATGCCATGGGAACTACGGTGAGTATGGTACTGCTTCTCTGGGCGGCAGAAGGTATATTGTATGAAGGAAGTATACTGCAGAAAATAATGGCAGGTTGTTTTACAGTATTGCTGGGGCTTACCATAGAATTTATCATGTATTATTATCTGGGAGATTTTTCTTTGTTTTCCGAAGGGCGGGCAATGGGAACCATCACAGGGGCAATGGTCAATCTGCTCATAGCAATGGGAATAAGACAGGTGATATGTCGGCGAAGGGTTATGGAAACACAGAACTATTACTTTATGATTCTTGTATTAGCCGGAAATATTGTCTGGATATATGCTCTTGAGAGTGTATCCGGCGAAAATTCGCCAAAAACAGTATTATCACTGGCTATTATGATCGTTGTAGATCTTGGAATGTTCTATTTGTATGACCGTTTGGGAGAAGCTTATCAGGATAAAATGCAGCAACGGCTTTTAAAGGAACATATAATGGCCTATCAGGAGCAGATGCATATCATGCAGCAGAATCAGAAAAAGCTGGATTCTTTGCGGCATGACATGAAAAACCATATGTATCTTCTGCAGACATATCTTAATGAAGGAAGGGATGATAAGGCACAGGAATATGTAAATAAAATGAGTGAGCATTTGCAGACGGAGCATAAGTATGTGAATACGGGGAATCTGGAACTGGATATGATTTTGAATCATAAACTGGCAAAAGCGGAGGCAATGTCCTGTCAGATTCAGTCGCAGATCGTGATTCCGTGCCAGTTGCCAGTGGATGGATATGATTGGAATGTTTTGTTTGGAAATCTGTTGGACAATGCAATTGAGGCAATGGAGCAGATAAAAGATCGTTTTTTGGAGATTCGGATACAATATGACAGGGGAATTCTGGGGATACAGGTGAAAAATACGTTTGATGGAAAAGTCAATAAACAGGGAGAACGTTTACTGACAAGGAAGAAACAACAGGCATTGCATGGAATCGGTATGCAGAATATTTCAGATGTTGTAGACAAATACGGGGGATGGAAATCTATAAATATCGATGAAAATATATTTGAGGTTCAGATTGTGTTATATCTTTGAAAAAATCCCATGGTGTATGCTATGGGATTTTTAATGCAGATTTTGACGAAAATCAAACCAATTTTAACATGCAGAAAGAATAATGGGAAAAATGAGGTATAGTATACACAAGAGAGGGGGAATGGCTATGAAAAATATTTTAAAAATAATGCTTATGATGATTACAATTTTTACGATAGCAGGTTCTGCTGTCTATGCCGCGGAAATACCGGTTTCCGATCAGGATCAGTTAATAACGAGTAGCGATTGGACAGAAATCAGTAATTTACAGGATGAAATGAAAAAAGAAGAGCCGGATGCAACCATCGATTATGACAAGGCATTAAAAGTATATGTGGATTGTAATCTTATAAAATTGCAGACGGCAGATACGAAAAAACTCACAAGTGCTCTGGAAAGTGCAAATTATGTATGGGTCATTCCTTTTAAAATGGAAAAGACATATGGAATGTTTACCGTAGCCAAAGGACTTCCATTGCGTGAAGAAGCAAAGTCTGTATTGACAAAAGCAGAACAGGAAGAAGTAAAAAATCATGCCGGAAAATGGATGATTACAGAGACAGCAGAACATACAGTGGAACCTTACTATGATATACTTCTGGAAAAACGAGAGGCATTATCGGACTGTACGAGAGTAGTACTGGTGGGAAGTCAACCGGGAATGAGACAGCCGGTTGCACTTGGGATGGATGATGAAACAGCACGTATCTGGATTTCGTTAGGGTATCAGTATCCGGTTATGGAGAAAATTCCGGAAACTCAAAATGTGGAAAGCGGTGTCTATTCATTTGAGTCTGTAGCGGAGATTTCAGATACTTATATTGAAGATTCTGAGGTAAGTACAGGAGCTGGAGTACAGAGCAGAAGTTCGATGAAATATGTGGCTGGCATTGGAATTATAGTGATAGGAAGCATAATAATCCTTAGTGTTTTAAAGAAAAAGAAATTGGAGGATTATGAATGAAGAGAATCAGTTTGTACTTATTAATTTTTACAATGCTATATTGTCTGTGTGCGTGTGGAAAAAATTCTGATGCAAAATCAAACAGTAGAGAAGATGATGGCAGAAAAGAACAAAAGATAATCATATCATCAATTCAGGTTGCTTCAAATACGAAGGTTATGCGTGCAAAGGTGTTCCTTCCGAACGCAAAATCTTTGGAAGGAACAAATTATTGGTTAGGTGGGTTAGATACTACCAGTAAGGTGGATGTAATAGATACAGGTGATGGTATTCAGATCAATGTGTGCGGCTTTTATTCCGATGATACTGCGTGGAAAAATCCGAAAGTATATAAGGGATTTCAATCACCGGATAATTCAAATACGCCATTAAAAAATGTTTTGGTTAAGGGAAAAGTTGTTCCAATGAAGGAGAAGATGTTAAAAGCGGATGTTAAGAAAACAAAAAAAACAATCCCTGTTGAAATTACACCTTATGCGGTTAGTATTTGTCCCGTCAATGACTGGAGAGAAAAAGGGTGTTTTTATCATGTAGTTGCAACAACAAAAGACGGAAAGCAATATTCCATAGGAGAGTTACCTCTTACCGATGACAGAAAAGGAACTGAAAAAAAGAAACATCCTTTCATGGATGGTACAGATCTTGAAGAGCTTGGAGATGGCTATGCATCTGCAAGTGAAATGAAATATTGTGGGGCTCGTTATATTTTCAATCAGAAGATTGATATCACACAAATAGAACAGATAGAAATAATAAAATATAAAATCAGCAGATGATATAGGTATAAAAACAGGTCATAAATTTGTTGACGATGATCGGAAACCATGTTAGGATGATGGTAGAGACTATCAATGAAGTGACAGGGGAATGAGTTTTTGACTCATCCCCCTGTTCTTATTATCAGGAGAAATGGATGAAAAAGAACAATCAGATGAAACCAGACAATGTAGCAAAACGTCTATGGGCATTTTTTATCGTGCTCACCATGTGTATTACCGTGCAGCCTGTCGTGCCGGTAAAGGCGCAGGAGGCTGTGCAGACAGCGGCAAGAACGATCTATACGGAATTTAAAGATGGAAATTCTACCCATTCTGGAGATGGAAGCTATGGAAATCCCTACAATTTATTTGAGGATGCCTATGCGGCTGCCGGCAATGGGGATGAAATCTCAATTTTGGGAAGTGGTGCTTTTTTAAATGCCGAGGCTGCGGAACCGTTTATTTTTGATAAAAGCGTGACCGTCAATGGAAATGGAAATACTTTTTCCAACCGTAAGGGGGGATTTATCCTGAATACGGATGTGACATTTAAAAACATTACGCTGCGGTTTTCCAATCGTCTGCACGATGCAATTTTTGCAAATGGGCATAAACTTGTTCTTGAGAATGTTATGTGCGACAGCGGATTCCGCTATGTAGATATCTTTGGCGGATCCCTTTATGAGAATGGAAAGAATATGGGGAATCATCCGGGATCAGAGGCACAGATTCTGATTACGGGTGGTGGTACCAATCTGGGGAATATTTATGCCGGTTCCATGAACGGAACATATGACGGTAAGACACAGATCGTGCTTGCGCACGTTTCCGGTACGCAAAATGGGGAAATCTATGCATCCGGTGCCATTGAACCATATGTAAATCAGGATGACTGGTTTTCCACGCAGGAGCCGGATCCACCGGCAGCGGATGGACAATATACGGTTTCCGGCGATGTGGAAATTTCACTTACCGGTTCCGACACGAAACAGGTGTACGGAGTATCTGAAAATCACGCAGGGAAGACATTTCTGACCATAGATACCGACCAGTCCTATACCGGAATTCCAGGTATAAGCAAAGTAGGAAACCTCACAGTAAAGGGCGGTGGAACATTTGCACCGGCAGCGTTGGACAGCTGTACGGTCAGGCTGGAAGGGGCAAGTGCGATTGATCTTTCCCAGATGGAAACTCCACAGGTACATTCGATTGTGAGTGCGGATTCAGCAGGAAACCGACTGATCTTAGGAAAAGAACAGACGCTGAATGTTACAGATACCATTACGGGTGCACTTACATTTGAAACCTTAAATGGAAGAAATGGAAAATCCGGAATTGCGGAGTATGATCACACCTATCTGGAACTTGGAAGGGCTGCGGATACGGCGGTTTCTTTTACACCGACAG
>OGPC01000455.1_pt1 | contig 38437 bp, 35 predicted proteins | sample 1552911 | NCBI WGS metagenome assembly OGPC01 (sample SAMEA2580248, study PRJEB22360) | human gut metagenome | biome: human gut; feature: human-associated habitat; material: faeces | place: Denmark | collected 2008/2010 | reverse complement strand
TGCAAGTGTTATCACTTGGAGCATTAACTTTATGGGTAACTTCGCAGACCTTCTAAGTACTAACAACAGGATCTATAGAAGAAAGAGAATTAAGTTATCTAAAAAGAATATCCGAAAGCGTCAGGCTAAAGAGCACAAGACTTCAGGTTATGAAGAATACGATGATTATGATTACACTATGAATATGTAAAAAAACAAATGCCTGCCAATATTTTTGGCAGGCTGAAAGGAGATTAGTGTGAAAATTCACACTAATCCAGATTATATTGCCCTCAAAATTTGCCTATGGCATAATTTTGAGATGGCTGTAATCACCATTAGCGCCTTATCAGGCTACAGTAAGGCGTTAATAATTTTAATTTATTTTTGTAGCCTGAAAGGCTATGGTGATTAATATGGAAAGTAAATATAAATCATTTGACGAATTACCGTTAATGCTGTCTATTGTTCAGGTAGCTGAGGTACTTGGAATATCTAAAACAAGTGCCTATGAGTTATCTCACACAAAGAGTTTCCCTTCAATGACTGTAGGTGGACGAATAATTGTACCTAGAGATAAATTTATTGAATGGATTAATTTGCAGATAGAGAAATAATTATCTGGATAAACACTACCTTTTGTGGTAGTGTTTGTCCTACAAGGAGTGTGATAAGATGCAAAAAAGGTTACTGACAAACGGCAATATATTCAAACGAACTGACAATCGCTGGGGCGGTGTAGTTTGGTATATGAACGAACTTGGTGAAAGAAAACGAAAGAGTTTTTCAGGAACCACCAAAGCTGAAGTCAACAAAAAGATTACCAAATACATTTCTAAATTCAATAAAGAAATATCAGAGAACAACGAGAGCAACAAAAGCCTCAAAGACAGTATGTATAATTACCTTAAAGTATTTAAGTATCCGTCAGTTGAAAGAGTTTCATATGACAGATTGGAGCAACTGCTGAACAATGAAATAGCACCTTACATTGGTGATAAAATCATATCGGACATAACTGCTGTTGACATAAAAGCACTTATCAACACACTGACTGAAAAAGGTTATGCATTCTCAACAGTTAAGAAAACATACAATCTGCTCAATGAATACTTCCGTTATCTTGAGCAGGAAGAAATACTGTTTAGAAATCCTATGCGCAGCGTAGGTGTAATTAAGAAAGCAAACTTCTACGCAAATCAAGGCAAAGAGGTACTTCCTGCAAGCGAAACAATTACGATATTCACACCTGAAGAAATAGAAAAATTCAAAAAAGAATGTTTCAAGACTTGGGGTACCGGCAAACCGTTTTACCAGCAATCAGCAGCTTACATACTAATGCTTAACACAGGACTGCGTACTGCAGAAATGCTTGGGCTTCACAATGGCGATATAGACTTGGAAAACAAGGTTATGCGCATTCAGCGTGGTGTTAAAGAAGTAGGTAAACGAGTAGGCACTGAAAAACAACCTGGCAGAGAAATCGCCGTTGGTAAACTCAAGACGGCATCAAGCAGACGAGTTGTGCCGCTAAACTCAACTGCGATTGAAATGATAAAAAAATTGAGAGAGGAGTTCTACTTCGGTGAGGACTCCCCTCTCGTCTGCGATGAAAACGGCAACTACACCAAGCCGTCTAATTTACGAAAGAGATTCTATCGAATACTTGAAGGCGCAAAGATAGAAAAGAAAGGCTTACACAGTCTGCGCCACACATTCGCTACAAACCTTGTAAATGGAATCAAACAACCTAACGGAACAATCAAATCACTAACACCAAGACAAGTTGCAGATCTCCTCGGACATTCAACTTCTGATATTACCGAGATGTATTATGTAAAGAGAAATGATGATTTACTGAATGGAATTACTAATGGGTTTGAGATATAAACATTATAATTTATTTAATATATAGTATATAACTAATTCAACTATAATAACTTGTCGAAATATATATGATATGATATAATTATGTTTAATTGTATTATGTAAATTGAAATCTTGAGGGTTATTATCTATGAATATAACATTTTTAATTGGAAACGGATTTGATTTAAATTTAGGCTTGAAAACCAGCTATAAAGATTTTTATAAATATTATAAGAAAAAAGAGCCAAAAGACTTTATTGCTAAAAGCATAAAGTCTAATTATGAATTATGGGCTGATTTAGAAATTGGTTTAGGTCAATTTTTAAAAGACTATACCAAGGATGATATTGAAAGATTTCTAGATAGCAAAACTCAACTTGAAAAGCACCTAATTGACTATCTTATAGAAGAAAACAAAAGAGTAGAATATATAGATAAAGAAAAACTAAGTAAAGAATTAAGGACATTTGTCACAGAAATATCAAAAGATTTTACTAAAAAGGATAGACGCTCGTTTGACGAAGTCATGAAAAATTCTTCGTCAATTGACTACAAATTTATAACATTCAACTATACTGATGTTTTAGACAATATTGTTAGTTGTTCGCAAAAATACTTAAAACCATTTTCAACTCACATTCATGGTAATACTAGAGTAAACGATACTATTTCAATGCCTTTACACGTTAATGGTAGTTTAGACAATGGTTTGATATTAGGTTTAGACAACAAATTTCAAATTGATAATGCACAATTACAGGATGAAATCTCTTTAACCAATTACATGCTAAAAGAAAAGCTAAATAACGAATTAGGAGAATATAACAAAGAAACTGCTGAAAATATTATAGATAATAGTAAAATCATTTGCCTATTTGGATTATCAATTGGAAATACCGATGACCATTGGTGGTGTTATCTTATGAAGTGGTTGCTAAAAAGTCCAAATAATAGGCTAATTATATTTGTAAAAGATAATACAACAGTTTCAACAAATGCAACATCTAAAATTCGTTATAGAGATAAAAAACGAATTTCCTTTTCTAATCACAACAACAAATTGTCGGATGCAGAAAAAGACCAAATACATAAAAGAACGATAATTATCCAAAATTCAAATATATTTAGTTTTAGCGGATTAAAACTAAAACCAAATAAGGATGATATTATAAAACAAGAAATAATTGAAAAAATAAAAAAACAAGTTAATGTAAGTATAAAAGATATTAAAGATAATACTCCTTACAGTGAGGCCATAATTCGAAAATATTTAAAAGAATTAGTAGAAGAAAAAATTATAACATACCAACTTGGTAAGCATAATAAAAAGCTGTATAAATTAGTTTAAAGTCTTTTATTTAATTAAAACTCTTACAAATAATTATTTGATGCTTTTTTGATGCTGTACTGGACGGAAAAGTGTGAAAAATTTAAAACCAGACAAAAAATTTGTTAAATTGAGTGTTAGAAACAAGTGAAAATTACATAAAGAAAAAAGCCTTTATTTAGCCGAATTTGGCTTAAATAAAGGCTTTTTTATGGCAGGGGCAGAAGGACTTGAACCCTCGGCACGCGGTTTTGGAGACCGCTGCTCTACCAACTGAGCTATACCCCTAGATTTGGTGGGCCATCAGGGACTCGAACCCCGGACCTACCGGTTATGAGCCGGGAGCTCTAACCAACTGAGCTAATGGCCCAAATCATTGACTTAGATATAATATCACTGATTCAGGATTAAGTCAAGATTATTTTTGAATATAATTCAAAATTTTGCTATTGTAAAACAGCCGTTGCTTTATTATAATTTAAATGAGGTGAGAGACATGACTGGATCCTTTATTCTAAACAACGGTATTGCACTGCCGGCGGCAGCGTTTGGCACATACAAAGCCGTTGATGGAAATGTGAACACAATCCTAAACGCGATCAAGGCAGGCTACAGATATTTTGACACGGCCTCTTTCTATGGCACGGAAGAATACGTTGCAAAAGCCATTCAGGAAAGCGGAATTGCACGAAATGAATTCCAAATTGCGACAAAACTATGGAAGACGGAAATGGGCTATGACAAGACGATGCAGGCATTTGAAAATTCACTCAAACGGCTGCATACGGATTACATAGATCTTTACCTGATTCACTGGCCTTTACCGGAGCCGGATTACAAAGATTGGAAAGTTCTGGATTTTGACACATGGCAGACGCTTGAAACATTATATAACCAAGGCGTGATCAAAGCGATCGGCGTGAGCAATTTTCTGCCGCACCACTTGAAAAACATATTGGACAGCTGTGAGATAAAACCTGCTGTGGATCAGATTGAATTCCACCCGGGCTATTCCCAAGAGGCAACGGTAAATTTCTGCAAAGAAAACGGAATCCTGGTTCAGGCATGGAGCCCGCTTGGGCGCACCAGAGTTCTAAACGATGAACTGATCTGCGAACTCGCAGAAAAATACAGCACCTCCCCTGCCCAGATCTGCATAAGATATGCATTGCAGAGAGGTGTGATGCCCATTGTAAAAACAAGCAATAAAGAGAGAATGGCAGAAAACCTTGATCCGGGCCGATTTGAGATTGAGGAAGAAGATATACTGCGCATCCGTTCCATGCCACCCGTTGGATGGAGCGGTGAGCACCCGGACAGGGCCAGAGTAAAAATACAGGCTTAACAACCGTTAGGGCGGATAAAAAGAGAGGGGCGTGCCGCAAGGCGCAAAATTTAATATGGACAGAATTGATCTTTACACGAGCATCGTGCCGAACAGGCGCCAGCTTATCATTCAGGATATGCGGTATTACGCCTTTATCCATTATGGCATGAACACATTTACAAACCGTGAATGGGGCAGCGGCAAGGAGAGTGAAAAGCTGTTTGACCCCAAAAAGCAAAACACGGACCAATGGTGTGAGGCAATCGCCGCTGCGGGGATGAAAGGCGTTATACTGACCTGCAAACATCATGACGGATTCTGCCTTTGGCCGACTGAAACAACCGAACACTGCATTAAAAACAGCCCTTACAAAAACGGCAAGGGCGATGTTGTGCGTGAAGTGAGCGAAAGCTGCAAAAAATACGAACTGAAATTCGGCGTTTATCTTTCTCCTTGGGACAGAAATGCAAAATGCTACGGCACGCCGGAATACAATGATTTTTACATACGGCAATTAACGGAACTGCTTACAAACTACGGCGATATCTTTATGCTGTGGCTGGACGGCGCCTGCGGCGCGAGAGCGGACGGTCAGCCCGTGCAGGACTACGATTTTGAGCGAATTTGGAACACAGCGGTAAAGTTGCAGCCTGATATTGTCTTGTCCGGCTGCGCGCCGGATGTTCGCTGGATCGGAAACGAAAGCGGCAAAACACGGGAGAGCGAATGGAATGTTGTGCCGAAATTCAAATATGACCAGCAGAATTTTGCAGCAAACTGCCAAACGGATGATGATATGCGAAAATTTCAGAAACGGTGTCAGGACGTTATGCTACCGGACATGGGATCGCGCGAATTTTTAAGCGGATTTGATGAATTCATGTGGTATCCCGCGGAAGTAGACGTTTCCATCCGACTTGGTTGGTTTTACCATCCGCTGCAGCGCTTTACGCTGAAATCCCTGAATCACCTGATGAAGATCTACTACACATCTGCCGGGAACAATTCCTTATTCTTGCTGAACATTCCGCCCAACAAAAACGGTCTGCTTGCAAACAGCGATGTAAAACGCCTGAAAGAAATGGGCAAATGGCTGAAAAAAGAAGATGAACTGGTTATCAAAGACTTTACGCGCAAGGATGATCAGGACGGATTTGAAATCCGCCTGCATTTTCCGAAACAGAGCGTAGATAGGATCAGACTCAGCGAGGACACAACCAAATCCCAGCGAGTTGAAAAATTCAGTATTTACGCAAACGGCGGCAAGATCTTCGGCGGCACAATTATCGGCTTTTCAAAGATCGCGATCTTTGAACCGACGGTTACCGATAACCTGACCATCAAAATTGAAGAATGTAGAAAAGAGCCATATATCAACAAAACGGAAGTTGTGGCGACCGGCGCTTACAGACTGAAATAAAGGATAGATTATGTAAAAAGGAACGCAAATTGCGTTCCTTTTTATTTTTAAAATCATGCGTTTTGATTTATAAAGGCACCGAAGAAGGGCAATACTAAATGCGTACATAAAAATGAATGGTGGTTTTATGTATGCAGTACAACAAGGTGGAAATATGCGGGATCAACACGAATGACATCAAGGTACTTAAAGAGAGCGAAAAAATTGAACTTTTAAAAAAAGCAAGACAGGGTGACAAACAGGCGCGGAACGAACTTATTAAAGGCAATTTGAGGCTGGTGCTTTCAGTAATTCAGCGGTTTCAGAACCGAGGCGAATCCATGGACGATCTGTTTCAGGTTGGCGTGATCGGACTGATCAAAGCCATAGACAACTTCAATCTGGATCTCAACGTTAAATTTTCCACCTATGCTGTGCCGATGTGTATAGGCGAAATACGCAGATATCTGAGAGACGATTCGCCGATCAGAGTGAGCAGAAGTATGAAAGACACGGCATACAAAGCGATGCAGGTAAAAGAAGAACTGATCAACAAAAACAAAAAAGAACCTTCCGTTGACGAGATCGCGAAAGCGCTGAACATGGAAAAAAGCGAAGTGGTGCTTGCGCTGGAAGCGATCGTTGATCCGATTTCCCTTTACGAACCCGTTTATAACGACGGCGGAGACACCATTTACGTAATGGATCAGGTTGGCGATAACAACACAGACGGCGACTGGATCGACGAGATCATGATCAAAGACGAACTTAAGAATCTGGAACCGCGCGAAAAAAACATTTTGTATCTGCGGTTTATGCAGGGCAAAACACAAATGGAAGTGGCAAAAGAAGTTGGTATTTCCCAGGCACAGGTAAGCAGACTGGAAAAAACCGCACTTAAACGCATAAAAAACCACAAATAAAGGACAACTAAAAGTGGGCACAAGTGTACCCGCTTTTTTATTATTAGTGCAAATGTTTATGCTTTATTTTAAATAAAATGAATAGCATGTAGGAATGCCGTTTGGCAATAACTGACAGATAGACGGAATGGGATTGGCTCCTGTTGCGGGATATTTATATTGTTGATAATATAAATACAATACGGTTTACTTACAAATTACGATTTATTCTCAAGAATATTGGCGAGGTACTGACCGGTATAGGATTTTGGGCATTTGGCAACTTCCTCCGGGGTGCCGGTAACAACGATCGTTCCGCCGCCGCTGCCGCCTTCCGGGCCGAGATCAATAATATGATCCGCTGTTTTGATCACGTCCAGATTATGTTCGATCACGAGAACGGTATTGCCGCTGTCCGCCAGCGCGTTGAGCACATTGATGAGTTTATGCACATCCGCCGTATGCAACCCTGTGGTAGGTTCATCCAGAATATAAATGGTTTTTCCGGTGGAGCGTTTCATCAGTTCTGTTGCCAGTTTCACTCTCTGCGCCTCGCCGCCGGAAAGCGTGGTTGCCGGCTGACCGATCTTAATATAACCCAAGCCGACATCCGAGATCGTTTTGAGTTTTCTGTAGATCTTAGGCTGCTGTTTGAAAAATTCCAGGCCCTCATCCACGGTCATCTCCAGCACTTCGTAAATATTTTTGCCCTTGAATTTGACCTCCAGCGTTTCATGGTTGTACTTATGACCCCCGCACACTTCGCACGGAACATAGATATCCGCAAGAAAATGCATTTCAATCTTTACAATACCGTCGCCCTGGCACGCCTCGCAGCGGCCGCCCTTGACATTAAAGGAAAAGCGGTTTGCTTTATAGCCGCGCATTTTTGCATCCGGCGTAGAGGCAAACAGTTCACGAATATCATTGAACACGCCGGTATACGTTGCCGGGTTGGAACGCGGCGTTCTGCCGATCGGCGACTGATCAATATCGATGACCTTATCCAAAAATTCCGTGCCTTTTATTTTTTTGAATTTGCCGGGGCGTTTTTTAGCGTTGTTCAGCTCATTCGCAAGATATTTATAAACGATTTCGTTAACAAGACTGGATTTGCCGGAGCCGGAAACGCCCGTAACGGCAACGAATTTGCCGAGGGGGATCTCCACGTCTATATTTTTCAGGTTGTTTTCCTCCGCGCCAAACACGGTTAATTTATGGCCGTTTCCGTTTCTTCTTTTTTCAGGTATCGGGATGAATTTTTTGCCGGAGAGATATTGACCGGTGATCGACCGCTCACACGCGATGATATCCTGCACCGTGCCGGCTGCGATCAACTCGCCGCCGTGAACGCCCGCGCCCGGACCGATATCCACGATATAATCTGCGGCGCGCATTGTATCCTCGTCATGCTCAACCACGATCAGCGTATTGCCGAGATCACGAAGATGGCGCAGTGTATTGAGAAGTTTATCGTTATCACGCTGGTGCAAGCCGATAGACGGTTCATCCAAAATATACAAAACGCCCATCAGTGAAGAGCCGATCTGTGTTGCAAGGCGTATTCTTTGCGACTCGCCGCCGGAAAGCGTAGCGGCCTCGCGGGCAAGGGAAAGATAATCCAGACCGACGGAATTGAGAAATGTGAGCCGCTCACGGATTTCACGGATGATCAGATTACCGATCATCTGCTCTTTTTTTGTGAGCTGAAGATGATTGATGAAATCCAGTTCCTCAGAGATCGGCATACAGCAAAATTCGTAGATATTCTTGCCGCCGACGGTTACCGAGAGGCTTGCCGGAGAAAGGCGCGCGCCTTTGCAGTCCGGGCAGCGGGACGCGACCATAACGGTTTCGATCTCCGCCCTTGCCCATTCGGAATTGGATTCATCATAACGGCGTTTCAGATTATTGATCACGCCTTCAAAGTCATTGGTATACGTGCCGGAGCCGTAAGCGGTAACGCGTTTCATTTTGATCTTTTTGCCGTTTGTGCCGTAAAGGATCGCGCGCACGCCGTCTTTCGGCAGCATCTCTATCGGCATATCCAGCGAAAAATTATATTCTTTCGCCAGCGCCTCAAAATACATTTTGGCAATGGAGGAGCCGTCCGCAACATTCCAGCCGCTTGCTTTGATGGCGCCCTGATTAATGGAGAGCTTTTTGTTTGGGATCACCAGATCCTCATCAATCTCCATAAAAGTGCCGAGGCCCGAGCAGCGCTTGCACGCGCCGTAGGGATTATTAAAGGAGAACATACGCGGGCTCATTTCTTCTATGGAAACGCCATGCTCCGGGCAGGCGTAATCCAGCGAGAATAATTCATCGCCCTGATCGGGAATATTGCAGATCACGATGCCTTTGGAAAGGCGGGTTGCCGTCTCAATACTATCCGTCAGCCTGCTGCGGATCGAATCATTAACCACAAGCCTGTCCACAACCACTTCAATATTGTGTTTTTTGTTTTTTTCAAGTTTTATATCTTCAAAAAGATCGTATATACTGCCGTCAATACGCACTCTGGAATAGCCGGATTTACGGGCGTCTTCCAGTTCTTTTGTATATTCGCCCTTTCTGCCGCGGACGATGGGTGCCATGATCTGAATACGGGTTCCCTCTTTAAAGGAAAGAATCTGATCCACAATCTGATCCACGGTCTGCTGTGTGATCTCCCTGCCGCATACAGGGCAGTGCGGAATACCGATTCTTGCATAGAGCAGACGGAGATAATCATAGATCTCCGTTACGGTGCCGACGGTGGAACGCGGGTTTTTAGAGGTTGTCTTTTGGTCTATGGAGATGGCGGGGCTGAGGCCCTCGATATAATCCACATCCGGCTTTTCCATCTGACCCAGAAACTGACGCGCATAAGAGGACAGGCTTTCCACATACCGGCGCTGCCCCTCTGCATAGATTGTATCAAAAGCAAGGCTGGATTTGCCTGAACCGGAAAGGCCTGTAAAAACAACAAGGCTGTCTCTTGGGATCTCTACATCAATATTTTTAAGATTGTGTTCCCTTGCGCCTTTTACGATTATATTTTTATTCATAAAGCTCACCTTTTGCTGTTATCATTACATGTTTTTGAGTTCGTTTATCTTATCGCGGAGATATGCGGCGTGCTCAAATTCAAGCAATTTTGCCGCCTCTTTCATTTCAGCTGTAAGCTGCTGAACAAGCGCATCACGCTCACGCTTTGACATACGTTTTTTGCTTTTGCCCTCTACCTTTTCTTTAGAAGTAATCTCCAGAACATCGCGCACGCTCTTTTTGATTGTTTTAGGTGTAATACCGTGCGCTTCATTATACTTTTGCTGAATAGAGCGGCGGCGCGCTGTTTCCGAGATAGCGCGCTCCATGGACGGCGTAACGCTATCCGCATACATAATAACCTCGCCGTTTGCGTTTCGCGCGGCGCGGCCGATCGTCTGCACCAGCGAAGTTTCCGAACGCAGGAAGCCTTCCTTATCGGCATCCAGAATCGCAACAAGGGAGACTTCAGGAATATCCAGACCCTCGCGCAGCAAATTGATCCCGACGAGCACATCAAACTCCCCGAGCCGGAGATCACGTATGATCTCCATGCGCTCAATGGTATCCACATCGTGGTGCATATAGCGAACCTTTATACCGAAACCTTCCAGATAAGCGGTAAGATCCTCTGCCATTGCTTTCGTAAGGGTAGTAACGAGCACACGTTCTTTGCGCTCTGTTCGAATATTGATCTCCGAAACAAGATCGTCCATCTGATCATCCGTTGGTTTCACCGTAACAACAGGATCCAAAAGCCCTGTAGGCCGGATGATCTGCTCCACGATCTGTGTGGAATGCTCTTTTTCAAAATCGCCGGGCGTTGCCGATGTGAAGATAACCTGATTGATCTTGCCGTAAAATTCATCAAACGTTAGCGGTCTGTTATCAAAAGCGGACGGCAGCCGGAATCCGTACTCTATGAGGGACGCTTTTCTGCTGTGGTCGCCGCCGTACATTCCCCTTACCTGCGGCAGCATAACGTGGCTTTCATCGCAGAACAAAAGAAAATCATCCGGAAAATAATCAAGCAATGTAAACGGCGCCTGACCCGGTTTTCTTCCGCTCATCACGGCGGAATAGTTCTCTATTCCCTTGCAGAAACCGGTTTCCTGAAGCATCTCGATATCATTCATCGTGCGCTCTTTGATCCGCTGCGCTTCAAGTAACTTGCCCTTTTCCTCAAAGTATTTTACGCGCTCCACCATCTCATCGTAGATTTTGTTGAGCGCCACTTTCATTTTTTCGGCGCCGACAACATAATGCGATGCAGGGTAAATACAGGCATGGGAAAGGATACCCTCCACTTTGCCGGTGAGCGGATTGATCTCCGCGATTCTGTCGATCTCATCGCCGAAAAACTCCACGCGGATGGCGTTTCCGGAGGAGCCTGCCGGGAAAATCTCAACCGTATCCCCTCTTACGCGGAATTTGTTTCTGACAAAATTGATATCATTTCTTTCATACTGTATGGAAACCAGTTTGGCAATCAGTGCATCGCGCGAATACTGCGCGCCGTTTCGCAGCGAAATAACCATGTTTCGGTAATCGATCGGGTCGCCGATGGAATAGATGCACGAAACGGATGCAACGATGATCACATCTCTTCTTTCCGAAAGCGCGGCGGTAGCGCTGTGGCGGAGTTTATCGATCTCCTCATTTACAGCGCTGTCTTTTTCTATATACGTATCTGTTGTGGGCACATACGCCTCCGGCTGATAGTAATCGTAATAGGAGACGAAATATTCCACGGCATTTTCCGGGAAAAATTCTTTGAACTCCGAACACAACTGCGCCGCAAGCGTTTTATTGTGCGCAAGCACAAGCGTGGGCCGGTTTACTTTTTCTATGATATTTGCCATAGTAAACGTTTTGCCGGAACCGGTAACGCCCATCAGGGTCTGCTCCTTATCGCCGCGCAGAACCCCTTTGACAAGCGCATCAATCGCCTGCGGCTGATCGCCGGTTGGCTTATATTCACTAACAAGTTTAAATTGATCCATAAAAAATTTTCCTTTTCAGCACACATTCGGAGTTATTATAGCATAAAAAAAAGAATTACTCCACACTTTTATGTAAAGTAATCCTATAAAAATAAAGGAAGAAAAATGGATATTTTTATGCATTTTCAACTGCGTTTCAAAGCAGAGGAATCGTGCAGAGTGCAAAAGAATTCACTTTGCAACGCACATATTGCATTGCACTTGCCTTTCATCATGTGCGCAGTAAATCAAACGCCAAAGCGCAGGCTAATCAAACCTGACCTGCCAGTTTTCATCCTGCGCCGCCGCAAAACACATTTTGATCTGCGCTTTTGTGTTTTTTTCCTCTGCCAAAAGCGGCAATTCATCCAAAGAAAAATATTCTGTCTCCGTCGTTTCCGAATTTGCCGCGAACCTGCCGCCGGTTACCTCGCACAATACAAATATCTTGCAAACGCCATAAGCATATACGGGTTGATTATGCTGATTTCTGTCCTGAACGGCAATCAGCCTTTTTGCAACAGCGTCAAGCCCGGTCTCCTCCTTAACTTCTTTAATGGTATTTGACCTTACGGATTCCAACACATCTACCCAGCCGCCGGGCAGAGACCATGTGCCGTTGTTTTCATGCACTAACAATATTCGGTTATTCTTAAAGATTGCCGCTCTGGTATCCAGTTTTGGGGTCTGATAACCCGTTTCGTTGCAAAACAGGTTCTGCACTTTCTCAACCGGAAGCTCCGTATGAATACTTATCATCTCTGCTGATATCCGGCGGAGCCGTTCATATCGTTCCGTATCAAAAACGTTGTTTGAATATGTTAGGCCATTCTGAGCAAGACTTTGTATTTCCATTGCAAGTTTAAGCCATTTATCCATAATGACACCCCAACTTCACTTTTAATCAAATGTATGCGGAAGAAAACGCTGCTGGCGGAAAAATTGCGCTAATTAATCCAGAACGAAGATAAAAAAATACTATGGTATCTATAATACAAGCATAATTTACTGATTTCACTATAGCATATTGTTTACAATTTGAAAAGAATAATATATAATATTTTTATGAAATCTTTTACCGTGAATAAAAGTGATGCCGGGCAGCGGCTGGACAGACTGCTTTTAAAAACCTACCCCTCCCTGCCGCGCTCGCTGATGTATAAAGAGATACGCAAAAAGAATATTAAAGTAAATAAAAAAAGGTGCAGCGCCGCCGACCTTCTTTGTGAGGGCGACACGGTTGAACTCTATCTGAAAGACGATGTGCTGCAGGAAAAACATACGTATTATGATTTTATGCGCGCGCCGAAAGAACCGAACATCCTTTATGAAGACGGCAATCTGATCCTGCTCAACAAAAAAGCGGGAATGCTCTGCCACCCGGACGGCAAAGAATATATTAACACGCTGATATCCTCCGTAAAACGGCATCTTTATGAAAACGGCGAATGGGATCCGGAGATCGAAACCTTTACACCTGCGCTTGCCAACAGGCTGGACAGGAATACCAGCGGGATCATCATTGCGGCAAAGAATGCCGCAGCGCTGCGCGAACTCAACAACGCCATAAAAAACAGAAACATTGAGAAGCACTATCTTGCCGCCGTACACGGCGAATTCAAAATAAAATCTGCAACGCTTGAAGCATATGTCACCAAAGATGAAAAGAAAAACACCGTTCGGGTAACGGAACAAAAAACAGATAATGCCAAAAAGATCATTACAAAATATACGGTGCTGGATTCATACGGCGGAAAATCACTGATTGATATTGACCTGATCACCGGAAGAACGCACCAGATCCGGGCGCATATGGCGCATATCGGCCACCCGCTGATTGATGACGGAAAATACGGCAGGGAAAAAGGCAGATACCGCCAGGCGCTTTGCAGTTACAAACTGATCTTCAAAGGTGGTTTTCAGCTGCTTTCCTATATGGAATCGCGCGAATTCACGCTTGAAAACTGCGATGTATACCAAAAATTTAAGGAGAGAAAATACTGATGAAAGACAAGACGATAAGAATCATATCCCCAACCGTAACCGCGATCATTGCCATACTGGACGCAGCGGTTTTAGGCTATGGCATATTTGCTGTTGTAAAACTGGTTCAGCAGTTCAGCACGATGAGCATCATTTTTGCTGTGATTGAAGTTTTTGCTTTGGTTGTTGCCATTCTGGTTTCAAAGGAAGTGCTGTCAAACGGTGTTGTATTCAGAGATGACGAAGCGGAATTCACCGGCGTAGACGACAACAATATTATTACATACGATGAGATTGCGGAGATTGAAGCGTATAAGGACACTGCCGCAAGCCTTACAAAAAATTTTGATATGCGCCATGCGCTGATCATGTTTACCACAAAAGACAAAAAGGTAAATACGATCGATCTGGGTATCGTGCAAAACAGCACGATCAATAAAATTCTGGATGAATTTAAAAGAAGAACAACTACGGAAAGTATCAGTTTTACGCAGATAAAGAAGGCGGAAATCTTTATTAAAAAGACAAGTGAAAATGAAACAGAGGAAGAAACGCAAACCGACCAGGACAGCAAAGCGGAATAAAAGGCTTTACTTCCATCACATCTGCAGACGAACACAAAAGAGCCCGTATCATTGCGGGCTCTTTTTTTGGAAATTTTTAAATTTAGAATCTCTTTACAAAATCTTAATCCCAAATGAGAAAAAATAATATAAACTGATAAATAACAAGAGACGGGGCAAATGAAAATTCGGAGGAGAATATGAGCGATTTTCGTGTTTTATTTCAAAATTGCATTTGGTTATTTATAATCGGCGGCGCGCTCGGGGTTCTGATTGAAGACTTATGGTGGCGATACCGCTATGGGTTCTGGCAGGCGCATACGACCCTGCTATGGGCGCCGCTTTGCACGATTTACGGATTCGGCTGCGCCGGATGCTATGTGGGCACCTTAATGTTCAGAGAAAAAAGCGTTTTGATTCAGTTTTTGACATTTGGAATTATCGGCGCTTTGGTTGAGTACATCGGCGGCGCGCTTTTATTTTACGGACTTGGTATGCGCGCCTGGGATTACTCAGATACTTTTCTAAACATTAAAGGTTTTGTCAATCTGAAAATGGCTTTGGTATGGGGTTTGTTCGGCACTGCGTTCCAAATTTTGATGCCGGCACTAAACAAGATCTTTTCCTATATGAACCAGGAAATATGGTGGCGCGCAACCGTGTTTATAACAGCCTTTCTGGTTGCGGACACAATATTTTCAAGCATCGTACTCTACCGTTGGAGCAAGCGCCACCAAGGCTTAGCAGCCGGCAACGGACTTTATCGCTTTATTGACAGAAGATACCCGGATGAAAAGATGGAAAAACGTTTTAACAACTGGTATTTTACGGACACGGGCAGCGTAAACGACGCAAGAACAAAACCGTTTAAAGAAACGGAAACAACGTAAGACGCATACAAAAAACCGCTTGAACCGATTTTGGGTCAGGCGGTTTTCATCATTCGGCATAATACCTACTATTCCCAATAGAATTCAAAGGACAGACCGCTGCTTTCGAAAACAAGGGAAACCGGATTAAAATCCGAATCTGTTTCCAGCGTAAATGCGCCGAGCGAAGTCTCCCCCTCTGCGCGGTAGCCGTTTTTAATGGTGCTGATTTCCGATTCCGGCATCGCATTTACACAGGCAAACGCCTCATAAAGCGCAACTGCGGGATTGGACGGCGCAAAGTTTTTATTGATCTGGGCAAGGCTGATATCATCATAAGTGATTCCCACTGTTTTACCGTCATAAGCAAGAACAAGCCCCGCCGCCGAAGTGGACTGCGCAGACAGCGTAACCGAACTGCCGTTATACACAACTGCGCATTCATACTTAAAATTCTTGAATGTAACGCCCGCGTTTACGGAAAAACTGCTTATCGCCTTTTCCGAAACCTGCACAGCACAGCCGCAAAGCACAAACGCAAGCGACATAAAAAGAGCAATCAATTTTTTCAAACGATCATTCCGTTATTCAAATTCGCTCATCAGCGCTCCCAAAAGATCCAGCATATCCTCGATCGTCATGCCGCGTGTACTGATCTCCTGCGCGGTAATATCGCCACATAGGCCATGAATATACACAGCGCATTTTGCGGCGGAATAGCAATCCATACCCTGCGCGATAAACGAGCCGATCATGCCTGTAAGCATATCCCCGGTGCCGCCCATTGCCATGCCCGGATTTCCGGTAACATTTACAAAAACGGAATTTCCGTCTGTAACCACAGTATTGGCGCCTTTCAGCACGAGAACGCAGGAGTTTTCCGCGGCGAACTGCTTTGCGATACGAATCCTGTCTGATTCCACTTGAGCAACGCTTGCACCGATCAGGCGCGCCATTTCACCCGGATGCGGCGTTAAAACAAGCGGTGCGTGAGCATTCTTTAGTACATCTATATTCAAAAGAATGCTGTTTATGCCGTCCGCATCCAGAACAACGGGAACTTCGCTGCTGCGGATCACCTGATTGACGATCACCTGCGTATCATCGTTTTTACCCAGCCCGCAGCCGATTGCCACACAATCCGCCCATTCCAGTTCTTCCGTGATCCGGTTCAAGGAACCTATGGAAAGTGTTTTTTCTTCATTTTCGCTGACGGGAGAAAAAACAGGCTGCACCAGATGCGAAGTCATAACGGGATAAACGGATCTTGGAAAGACGCATTTTAAAAGGCCGACGCCGGTTTTAAGCGCCGCTTTGGCGCAGATGACTGCCGCGCCGGGCATAAGATAACTGCCGCAAATATTGAGCAGATGCCCGTTTTGCCCTTTATTGGAATTTTTATTTCGTTTTGGGAAACAGCTTTTCACAAATTTTTTTGTAATCGTATGGGGGCAGCTGTCCTCAAAGCAGTCTTCCGGTATGCCTATATTAACCACAACGGTTTTGCCGCAGTAATGATTTGCAGGCGGCAGAATATGGCAGTATTTTAATGTGGATATGGCGATTGTAAGATCTGCTTTCACTGCCTTATATACCGTGCCTTCCGAAGCGTTTGTGCCGCTTGGCGTATCTACGGAAACAACAACAGCGCCGCACTGGTTGACAGCGTCAAACACTTTTGAAAACGGCTCTTTCGGCTCTCCGTGAAAACCGATGCCGAAAATACAGTCCACAACGAGCACGTCACTCAAAACCGCCTCTTCAAACGCAACGGCTTTCACGCCCGCCTTTTCCGCCTCGTCCAGATACATTGCCGGTTCGGGGATCGTGGGAAATTTATCTGCAATCACGATCTCCGGCTCAGCGCCGTACTGCTTGAGTTTCTGCGCGATCACAAATCCGTCGCCGGCGTTTTTGCCGTTTCCGCACACAACGGAAACTTTTTTTGCGCGGATCTGATCGCCGTAATATTCTACGATTTTTTCAAAGCATTTTTCGCCCGCTTTTTTCATAAGCTGAGCCTCTGTAAAATACCGTTCAAAGGCGGTTTGCTCCGCTTTTTTTATCTGCGCTGAAGTTAAGATCCTCATATCTGCTCCCACATAATTACAGTAGCAAGCGCGTAATCGCCGTCATGGCTGATTGAAACATCACAGTTTTCCACACCGGAAATTCGCGGTTTGCCGTTTTCATCATATATGATCTCCACGGTGTTCAGGTGCCGGGTGATTCCCGAGCCGAGCGCCTTGAAATACGCCTCTTTTGCGGCAAAAACACCTGCAAAACTCTGCGCGGTTTTGCAGTGTTCGCGCTCTTTTTCCGTAAAGACTTCCTTAAGGAAGCGCGTATTTCTTATGCTTTTTTCTATTCTTGAAATCAGGACGATATCGTTGCCGATTCTAAACATTTAATCACCCAGCGGTGTTACAACAAACGAATGCGAATAGGAACGCACCATGACTTTTCTGTGGGCCTTTGTTGGGATGGGACCGCAGGCATTGGAGCCGGCGCCAAGCATATAGCCGTCTATCTGCACATTGGTTGTATCATATTTGAGCAGATCTTCTTTATGCGTGGCCTTGGAAATCTGCTCTGCATTATAAGGATTGGCATTGAAAACAAACGGTGTTTCACTTTCAAATCTGAAACCGGTGCCGTTTTCATCCGTTACCTGGGCATAGAACGTATTATAGCGCATACCGCTCTCCTGCGGCTTGATATACGGGGTATGCATCGCATCCACATTGGTAGTAACCCGGCGGATAACCGCATGCTCCTTAAAATCGGAAAGCGATTCCGCATCACAGCCGAAATACGTGATGTTTGAATAAGTTTTCGGCATTTCAACCAGCATGCCAAGACGCGGAACCAGTTTAAACACAAGATTTTTATAGGAATAATCAACCGCTATCCTGCCCAACGCATTGATGGTGTATTTCACCTTAAACGTGCCGGCATTTCGGTAAGAGCAGGTCTTCAGGCGGTAAACGGCGCTGATCACAACGGTATCTCCCGTCTGTTCATAGGCGCATTTTTTCTTTATCCACGAAATATGATTCAGCCCCTCTTTGTGCCAAACATATTTCAAATACATATCATTATCAAGCGGCGCTCTGTAAAGGCTGGGCTGAAATCCCCTTTCATTGCCAAGCGGAATCTGATTGAGCAGTTCTTTGGAATGATAAATATAACTTTCCATTTCGCCTGTTTTGTAATTAAATCGAAGAAAACCGTTCTGAAAAGCTACGATCACCCTGCCCTCGCTCTCTGAAACCGTGAGCGGGGTATTTGCCTTTTCAGCACGAACCGTATCCGTGTCCGCAGCGGCATATCCGGCTGAAATGACGATCTGCTCTCTTGCGATCTCTGTTTCACCATCCAGATAGGTAAACACAACAGAAGTGTGGCCTTTGTCGGTTACGGATATCGTTTTTCTTTCTGACTGCTGCGGCTCAATATCGATCTCAAAAGCGCCGGAAGAAGTTTCTACACCGTCATTCAAAACGGAATATTGCACCGTATAAACCGCATTTTTGAAATACATATGGTTATAAAATTCAAACTCGCCGCCGATTTTTTTCTGCGCTCTTACAGGGCGGTAGCAAGCTTTCATTTGCAGCGCGCCGGGATGCGGTGTTCTGTTTGGAAAGAAAAGTCCGTCCACACAGAAATTGCCGTCATGTTTCCACTCGCCGTTATCGCCGCCGTATGTATATTCATACATGCCGTTTTCATTATAAGCCGCGTGATCCGCAAATTCCCAGATGCAGCCGCCGAGCATAATATCCGAAGAATAAAACGTTTGCACATAAGTTTCCAGTTCGCCCGCGCCAACGCCCATAGCGTGCGCATATTCGCAAAGATAAAACGGTTTATCATAGTATTTGGACGGAAGCCCCTTGCCTTTTGCGATCTTTTGACAGACATTCGGAAACGTATACATTTCCGAATGGACATCATAAGACCAGCGCTTGGTGCGGCATGCGCCTTCATAATGGACGGGAATATCCGTAAGTTTTTTCAGATTCTCACAGCAATAATCCTGGCAGCGAATACCGCCGGACTCATTGCCAAGTGACCACATAGTGATGGACGGATGATTTTTATCTCTCTGATACATTCTGGAAACTCTGTCCCAATAATGCGCTTTCCATTCCGGATTCTGAGAGATCAGGTTCGGTTTATGAATCTCTGACACGCCGTGGCATTCAATATCCGCCTCATCCACAACATACACGCCGTATTCGTCACAAAGATCAAGAAAAATCGGATCGGGCGGATAATGGGAAGTGCGCGCGCAGTTCACATTATACTCTTTAAACAGTTTAACGTCTCTTTCCATATCCTCCACAGACAGAACATAGCCTTTTTTTGGATCTGTATCATGGTGGTTTACACCAAGCAGTTTTATCTTTTTATTATTAAAATAAAACACGTTTTTATGGATATGGATATGCTTAAAGCCGATATTTCTGCGGATGATCTCGCAGAGTTCACCGCCTTTTTCGAGTTTTAAGATCAGGCTGTAAAGTTTGGGCGTTTCCGCAGTCCATTCCAGCACATCCAGCACATCGAATGTAACTTTATCCACCTTTCCGGGGCAGACATTGATGCTCTTTTCGGCAACGGTCTGATCCCCGTCTTTCAAAACAGCGGTAAAGGTTACCTCATCGCTGATCTGAAATACCGGGATCACGTCAAGCAGGTATGTGCCGTCTGAATTATGACTGGTACGCGCCTCAAAATCATAGATAGAATTATTGCCTGTTCGGGTAATATACACATCGCGGAAAATGCCGTTATTTCTGTACATATCCTGACATTCCAGATACGTTCCGTTACACCACTTGTGCACGCAGACTACAATCTCGTTTTCACCCTCCGCAAGAAAAGCGGTAATATCAAATTCACTTGTATTATGGCTGCCCTCGCTGTAGCCTACGTATTTGCCGTTTACAAAAAGATCAAAACACGGCGCCACACCAAGAAATGTTAACGTATATTTGCCGCTGGTTTCACCAAGCATGAATTTTTTGAGATAAACGCCAACGGAGCAGTCCTCTGGAAAATGCGGCGGATCACACTTGAAGGGATAGCGGCTGTTCAGATAATACGGTTTTTCATAACCGGTAAACTGCCAGCAGGACGGAACGGAAATCACATCACAGTTTTCCTGCTCCGTATCAAAAGACTGCGGCATATCAGAGCGTTTTTCATAATACTTAAACTCCCATTCGCCGGAAAGAACAGCAACCATGGAAGAATGATAACGCTCCGTTCTGATATCGGTTTCATTCAGTTCCTTTTCTGAAGAAAACGGAATGAAATAGGACCTTGGCTCAAGAACATTCTCTTTAAACACGCTGAAATTTTTATAATTATCCTTTTTCAATGCATAGATCATAAGGCACCTCTAACAGTCTGATTTGTAAGAACTACATACATTGTTAATTATACCATAATAAAAACAAGTATGTAAATACCTTTACTTATTTTAATTTTTGAGTTAGAATATATCTGTTGATCCGCCTGAGCGGTAGAAAATAGATGTATAAAGAGCGCCGAATCTAAATATATATTACCAAGGAAGGTGAAAACCTTGATTGGTAATGTTGACAAAAGATGCGTTGAGATCGGCGAATACATACGAGACACGGGCGCAACCGTAAGACGCGCGGCAGCCGTTTTTGGAATCAGTAAATCAACCGTACATATCGATGTAACCAAGCGGCTGCGGGATATTGACAAACTGCTTTATGATGATGTAAAAAAAGTGCTGGAAGAAAACAAGGCGCAACGGCATATACGCGGCGGCATAGCCACGCGTGAAAAATACAGCAAAATGAAAAAAAGATAACAATGAAAACGGAGGAATTCTAAATGAAGATATCTTTTATCGGCTGCGGCAATATGGCAGGCGCAATCATCCGCGGCATAGCGGCAAAGGGCGCAGTGGAACCCGAAAACATATTTGCTTTTGACACAAACGATGAAAAAACGCAGGCGTTAAAAAGCGAAACCGGCATCAACACGGCACAGAGCGCCAAAGACGCCGCCGAAAAAGCGGACGTCATCTTCTGCGCAGTGAAGCCGAATATTTTAGCGTCCGTACTGAAAGAGATTGACGGCATTGTTTGCGGCAAGAACAAAACCATCGTTTCGATCGCTGCCGGAAAAACGATCGCCTTTATTGAAGAAAATCTTTCCGAAACATGCGCGGTCATCCGGGTAATGCCGAATATCAATGCCAAAGTGGGCGAAGCGTGCAGCGCGCTTTGCGCGAATGACGCAGTGCAGGAAGAAAGAAAGCAATTCGTTATGCAGATCTTCAGTGCAGTTGGAGAGATCACGGAACTGCCCGAAAGCAGTTTTCCGCTGTTTGGCGTGATTGCAGGATGCGCTCCGGCATTTTCCTATATGTTTATAGATGCGATCGCACGTGCCGGCGTTAAAAACGGAATGAGCAAAGATCTGGCTCTGAAATTTGCAGCGCAAACCGTTTTGGGCAGCGCAAAAATGGTGCTTGAAAGCGGGGAACATCCTTACAAACTGACGGATATGGTGTGCTCACCGGGAGGAACAACCATTGAAGGCGTTTTATCACTTCAGGCGGACGGCTTTGAAAGCGCCGTGCACAATGCCGTAAATAAGGCAGTGGAAAAGGACAAACTACTGTAACCAAAAGAACGTAAAAGATCCCGCAGTGTGATACACACTGCGGGATCTTTTGTTCGTATTATTCAGCGGATATAGTGTTATACACAACCGGATCGCCCTGAACGATCCAATAATCCAGTGTAAAGCAGTTGGAATCCACAACCAGTCTGACATCCGCGCCGGGCGCAACACCGGTTACCCGGATCGCGCCGCTTGCAAGCGCACCATAGACCTCGTCATACGCTTGCTGATTTTCTTCTGTTACATTGTTGAGATAAATTGCTTTATTAGAGCAATCGCCGGTATACGTATAGCCGCCTCTGAAATCACTGAGGCACGCCTCAACGGCAATGCCGTAATCCTTGATCGTTGTTGTGATATAATGATCCCAGGATGCCTGCCAGTTTTCCGCGCCGATGGCAAGTTTATCATAGCTGTAATTCCATGTGGCATCCGAAACGACGTTGCACTCCGGATTTCCACCGGCATAAACAACGGAAACGCCTTCGTCATACATTTTTTCCACCACTGCTTGATAACGGTTTACCATCGTATAAGTGGTGCTGGGGAAATATTCGTTTTCCATCACGATATCCGTGCTGAAACCATCTCTGTCCGAGGTTGACCAGTGTGAGAAAATATAACCCTCCTGCGGCACTGCGGCGGAAACGGAAACCACATCGCCCGTAACATAGGAACCGGAACCGGTTGATTCGCCGTTGCCGCCCTCCCCTGTTACAACCGTAACATCAAAGGTAGGCGCACCGTTTTCAACATATACCGGTGTGAGCGTAATGCCCTGTGTGGTATCCGTAACATTCACCAAAGTGTCTCTCGCATTTACATCTTCAATGGCGCCCTCTTCATCTGTGCTGATCTCCCAGTGATCAAACACCATGCCGCTTTGCGCAGCGGGAGCCACTACATTGCAGGATTCACCCGCCATGATATACTGCGTGGAATAAACAGAACCGTCCGCATTATACACGGTAACGAGGTAAGTCGTTGACGGCGCATCTGCGTATACGGCAGTTAACGTGCAGTCACATTCCTCCACAAGGAGGTTCATTTCGGATTCCGTTTCGGATGAGATATTCACTTTGCCGTCCTTAACACCATCTGTATTGCTCTTATATTCCCAGTGATCAAACACCTTACCCTCCGGGGCAGGATCAGCTTTGATCGTAACATTCTGGCCCTCTGTGTATGTGCCGGAACCGGTGCCGTTCTCAACCTGAACAACAAATATTTTATGATTATTTTCATCTATTTTTTCATAATTTGCGGTAAGGGTAAAATCGTAGTCATAATCCAGTATCGGAGAATCATAATCCGCATAATCCATCGTTACGGGAATACCAAGCTGATCTGCCGCATACTGCGCGCCCTGCACAAAGCCGGCGCCGTAAGAACTTGAAGTATCTGAATTTACAGACCCGAAATAGCCGAGTTTTGTGTTGCCGGAAATCACGGCGTCATACCCGGCAAGAAAGCCGCTTTGCAGCGTATTATAGGAAACCGTCATCACATTTTCAATATATGCATCCGTATCATCGTCCGCAGCATGGGGCATGCCGTCCACAAGCAGGAAATTCACATCGCTGTACTGCCTTGCAGTTTCATAAACGGGCACTTCGAACACATCGGTGGGAAGCACGATATACTTAGCGCCTTTCTCAACGGCGAGATCAATATACTGGATCGCCGTTTCCGCAGAAAGCGTTTCCCCTTCCGCAACAGGGGGCTGATAATATCGGTATGTAATTTCCTCACCCTCGGCGGCATCGGCATTCACCTGCTCGGCATAGGAAGTAACGCCGTTCCAAGCGCTTTCATTATAAGCGCCGTCATTTACGGTACCGCCGTCCGTGATCATAACAATATCATAAGTTAAATCTTCAGAATTATTTGAGCACCCGGCAAAAGCAAGGACGCATGTAGCAGCCATTGCAAGGCACACAAGCACCGAAATAACTTTTTTCATCTACTAATTACCCTCCGAAAACAAAATATCACTAATTAATAATACCAAAATCAGATAAATATTGCAATAGCATTTTATTGATTTAAAATTTAAAAACCTTTATAATAGTGTTACAACCGTTTGGCGGAGGTGCTTTTATGCTGGAAAAACAACTTGAATTTTTAAGGAAACTGACAGATTTTAAACCGGATATTGCGCTTGTGCTCGGCTCCGGACTGGGCGGCCTTGCAGACGAGATAGAAACGGAATATGAAATAGATTACGGGGATATACCCGATTTCCCCGTTTCCACTGCGCCGGGGCACAAAGGCCGTTTTCTGTTTGGAAAACTCTGCGGCAAAAATATAGCCGCCATGCAGGGGCGCGTACACCTTTATGAAGGATACACGCCAGAACAGATCGTAATGCCGATCCGGCTTTTACGAGCGCTCGGCGCAGAGATACTGATTCTTACCAACGCCTGCGGCGGCATAAGTAAAGGTCTGAGCCGGGGAGATCTGATGATGATAGACGATCATATCGCTTCCTTTATACCTTCTCCCCTGACCGGGCCAAATGACGAAAAGACCGGCACGCGCTTTCCGGATATGAGCGAAGTATACAGCAATCGGATGAAAAGGATCCTGTTGAACAGCGCTTTGAACTGCGGCATAGACCTCAAGCGCGGCGTTTATATCCAACTTCCGGGTCCGGCATTTGAAACCAAGGCGGAGATCAGGATGTGCGCTGCTTTAGGCGCCGACGCCGTTGGAATGAGCACGGCGATAGAGGCGCAGGCGGCAAGACATTGCGGATTTGAAGTGTGCGGGATCAGCTGTATTACGAACCTTGCGTGCGGGATCAGCAACGCACCCATTACCTCTGAAGAAGTGAACGAAACGGCAAACGCGGTTTCCGAAAAATTCAGGGCACTGATCAAAGAAATCATAAAAGAAACGGAAATATAAGGATGGATAACATTATTTTTAAAGACGGCAGGCTGTTGATTCTGGATCAGACATTACTGCCGAATGAAGAAACCTATGAAGAGATGACAAGCCTTGACGACTGCCGAAAAGCAATTAAAAAACTGATGGTGCGCGGCGCCCCTGCCATCGGCATATTTGCAGGTTACGCCATGGCGCTGTTTGGCAGGGAGAATGCAAAGCAGGCAAAAGCGGCGCTGGATTCGGCAAGGCCGACGGCTGTGAACCTGAGCTGGGCAACCTCCCGGCTGCTGAAAGCGATAGAAAGCGGAAAAGATCCTGTTGCAGAGGCACGCGTGATCCATAACGAGGACATGGAAATGTGCCGCAAGATCAGTGAATACGGGCTTTCCCTGCTGCATGACGGCGATGGGATACTGACCCACTGCAATGCGGGCGAACTTGCCACTTCAAAATACGGCACCGGGCTTGGCCCGTTGATTTTGGGAAAAGAAAAGGGCTATACGTTTCACGTGTATTCAGACGAGACGCGGCCGCTTTTGCAGGGGGCAAGGCTGACGAGTTACGAATTGGAGAAACACGGTATTGACGTTACGCTGATCTGCGATGACATGGCGGGATACGTTATGAAACAAGGACTGATCAACGCCGTGCTGGTAGGTTGCGACCGTATTGCCGCTAACGGAGACACGGCAAACAAAATCGGCACTTCTTCTCTTGCTGTGCTTGCCAAATACTACGGGATCCCTTTCTACGTTTTGGGGCCGTATTCCACCGTTGACCTGCAGACGCCGACAGGTAAGGATATAGAAATTGAAGAACGCGAGCCGGACGAAATCAAAGAAATGTTTTTTGAAAAGCCGACTGCACTGCCGGAAACCAAGTGCCTGAATCCGGCATTTGATATTACAGACGCAGAACTGATTACGGCGATCATTACAGATAAGGGCATTATCCGCCCGCCTTATGCAGAGAATTTAAAGGCAGCGATTGGGGGCTGATGACATGATCAGATTTTATAACGGCAGCGTATTGACGCTGAAAAACGGATTTGAAATAACAGACGATGAAGTATGGACGGACGGCGAAAAAATCGCATATATCGGAAAGGGCTGCAATAAAAAAGCAGACCGTGAGATCGATCTGCAAGGCAACCTGCTGATGCCGGCTTTTAAAAATGCGCACACACATTCCGCTATGACGTTTGCGCGCAGCCTTGCGGACGGGCTGCCGCTGCAAAAATGGCTGAATGAAAAGATTTTCCCTCTGGAGGCAAAACTGACTGCACAGGATATCTATGCGCTTTCACGGCTGGCGTTTCTGGAATATCTGACAAGCGGAACATCCGCCTGTTTTGATATGTACTACTTCCCGGAGGCAATGGCAAAAGCAAGTGTGGACGCCGGATTCAGAACTGTTATGACCTGCGGTCTTAATTCTTTTAAAGAAGATCTGAACGCACTTGAAAACTACTATAAAAAATATAACAATTATAACGAACTGATCTCTTACAGGCTGGGTTTCCACGCTGAATACACCTGCACAAGAGAGATCTTGGAGGGTGTGGCGAAGCTTGCCGAAAAATATGAGGCGCCGGTCTTTACACATTCCAGCGAAACCAAAAGCGAAGTGGACGGCTGTTTGGAAAGATACGGCAAAACGCCCACCGCGCTGTTTGAAGAACTTGGCATTTTTAACTACGGCGGCGGCGCGTATCACAGCGTGTGGGTAAACGATGCAGATCTTGCAATTTATAAAAAACGCGGCATTTGGGCAGTTATAAACGCAGGATCAAACTGCAAACTTGCCTCCGGCATTGCGCCGGTAACCAAAATGCAGACAAAAGGAATACAGATCGCGGTGGGAACGGACGGCCCGAGCAGCAACAACGCACTGGACATGTTCCGGGAAATGTATCTGATCTGCGCCACGCAAAAACTTGCGCAAAGCGATGCTGCCGCCTGCGACGCAGGAAGTATTTTATATGCCGCAACCGTTGGGAGCGCGCGCTGTATGGGGCTGATGAACTGCGACATCATCGATACCGGCAAATCCGCGGACCTGACGGTGATAGATCTGCATTCGCCGAATATGCAGCCGATAAATGATATTGTAAAAAATCTTGTCTACAGCGGTTCAAAATCCAACGTGAAACTGACCATGGTAAACGGAAAGATCCTTTACGAAAACGGCGAATTCCCCGGCACGGACACGGAAAAGATCTATTACGAGGCACAAAAGATCACAAACCGGCTGAAAAGCTGAAATAAATTCTTCTGAAATAATAATTTTTAAAATCCGCCTTATGAAAGGCGGATATTTTTTTTGCAAAAGGTGTTGACAAGTGTGTTTATACTGTGTATACTGTGTATATACAGTTAACTGTCAGGAGAATATATCATGCTGATTTTTATTAACAATCAAAACGGTGTGCCTATTTATGACCAGATCTATCAGCAGATCAAGGCGCAGATCATAAACGGCGAACTTCGGGAAGACGAACCTTTGCCCTCTATCCGGAGCCTTGCAAAAGAACTGCACATAAGCGTGATCACCACGAAACGCGCATATGAGGAACTTGAAAAGGACGGATTCATTTACACGGCGCCGGGGCGCGGCTCTTTTGTTGCAAAAAAGAACACGGAATTGCTGCGCGAGGAAACGCTGAAACAGATTGAAGAGCACCTGGACGCGGCTTTGAAACTGGGCGCGGCAGGCGGTTATGACACAAATGACATAATAGACATACTGAAAACCCTGAATGAGGAGGAACAGTGATGAACGCTGTTGAAGTAAAAGAACTGACCAAAAAATTTAAGGGCTTTACGCTGGATCATGTAAGTTTTTCACTTCCTGCCGGGTGCATCATGGGCCTGGTGGGTGAAAACGGAGCCGGAAAAAGCACCACACTGAAACTGCTGCTGAATATGATTCAAAAAGACAGCGGCAGGATCACAATTCTGGGTAAAGACGAAAAAAATATAGACAAAAATGAGATCGGCGTTGTGTTTGACGAATGCCGCTTTCACGAATCGTTTACGGCAAAAGATATAAACCAAGTGCTTAAATCTATTTTTCAGCGCTGGAACGAACCGCAGTTCTTTGACTATCTGAACAGATTTGAAGTGCCGAGCAATAAAAAACTTAAAGAGTTTTCACGAGGAATGAAGATGAAGATCTCCATTGCGGCGGCGGTTAGCCATGACGCAAAACTGCTTTTACTGGATGAGCCGACCTCTACGCTTGACCCGGTTGTAAGAGATGAAATGCTGGATATCTTTTATGATTTTATCAGCGATGAACAGCATTCCATCATCATCTCCTCTCACATTGTAAGCGATCTGGAAAAGGTGTGCGATTATATTGCGTTTATGCACAAAGGCAAAATGATACTATGTGAGGAAAAAGACAGACTGTTGCAGGAATGCAGGCTTGCGCAGATGAGCGAGGCGGAATTTTCCGCAATAGATAAAGACGAGATCATCGGCAGCCGCAAAACACCATTTGGCATCACGTCTGTCATCAGAAAAGCCGCGGCCGCGCAAATCAGAAACACGCAGCCGATCAATTTGGAAGACCTGTTTGTTTATATGATAATGGGTGAGGAAAAATGAAAGGACTTTTGATCAAAGACGCTATATTAATCAAAAAATACTGTATTTTGAATTTTGCGATTTCCGTATTATTTTTTGCCATCTCCGTTATAGATCCGGAAAATATACTATTTGCGCTGGTTTCCGTTGTACTGATCTCCCTGATCCCCATAACCATTAACGCATATGATGAGCAGTTCAAATGGAACCTCTTTGAAGCAGCGCTGCCAATAAACAGAAAAACCGTTGTTTTGGAAAAATATGCTTTGCTTTTGATCTTAGTGCTGCCGGTTACCGTAATCTATTCCCTGATCGGTTTAATTTTTAATGATTTCTCTTTTGAAGAATTCTTATTTAACTGGTCTGTTATGCTGTTTACCGGAATCATTACACCCTGTGTTACCATTCCGATCCTATTGAAATTTGGATATATTAAAAGCAGGGTGATCAGCATTGTGGTTATCATTCTTTTCGCCGCCGGCGGGGCGGGTGCTGCAAGCATCGTAGATCTTGCGGAGATTCCCACAAACATTTCCGGCCCGGTTCCGTTGATTCTGATTCTTGTATCGGCAGTGATCGCGTTTATTTCTTATCTGATCTCAAACGCCATTTACGCAAAAAAAGAATTTTAAAAACAAAAATGCCTCACGGGAGAAAACCGTGAGGCGTTTTTATGTGCATCAAATAAATATGATGGAGGCGGCGATCAGATACTGCCCTGCATAATAAAGAAAATGATTTAAAAACAGATGAAACGGCTTATCCCAGCCACGGCTGAAATAGGTGAAGTTCAGCACAATATCGGACAGAGTAAACAATACCGAGCCGACTGCCATAACGATCATGGCTTTTTCTTTTGTTACGAACGCAGCAAATATGGAAACAACCGTTGTAAGCGTAAGAAAAACCACATACGCAAGAACGACTTTCCGATATTTTCCGTAATGCACCTTCATAATATTTGCCGAAAAGACAGTTGTGCAGGCAATTGCAACGGCGATAACTACGCAGATCAGCACCCACCACCATTTAAAGCGGTTATGGTAGATCACAGCGCCGGAATAAAAGATATGGCCAACAAGGAAAAACAGGAATCCGGCTTTCAGATAAGAATTTGCGTCCTGCGGATAGATATACTTCAGATCAAGCGCAATATCACCGCACAGACCAAGAATCCCGCCCATAATCAGCAGTGAGCCGTAAGCCGGATAATTATGCGGATTCGCGTTGAATGCAAAGACCATGGTGAGCAAATAGCAAAGGCTGGACACAATTTTGAAAAACAGGTTTTTAATGCTTGCGCCCCTTGCCCTGAAAAACAGAAACACAACGGAAACAACAAGACCGACGGATAAGGTTACATAGTAGTACGGCATGGTTTAACACCCTCCTGTGATTGAATCAAGGCCTTAAACTTCTTTCTTTTTCTTAAGTATATCACAATTAGGGGTATGTCTGCAAGTACCCATGCGCAGGGGCCTGCAAAACAGACTGCCGCAAAGCCGAAAACAGGCGTAAACAGGTATGCCACAAGGATCCTGCCCACCAACTCGCCTGCTCCTGCGATTGCATTTGCATACGTGCAGCCAAGCCCCTGCAGTGTATTCCTGAATACGAACAGCACGGAAACAAACATATAGCAGCCGCCGATGGTATACAGATACTGGTCAGCATAGGAAAGCAGCTGCGCGTCCGGTTCATCCACAAACCACTGCACAACATGCGGGCCGGCAAAGATCAGAACGGCGCTGCACGCCACGGAAACCAGGAGATCCAGAATAAATATATTCTTAACGGAGCGCAATATGCGTTCATACTGCTTTGCGCCGTAATTCTGTGAAACAAAGGTGGAGTTGCTGACGCCAAGCCCGCTCATCGGAATATTCATAACCTGTTCTACTCTGCCGGCGGCAGTAATCGCCGCAATGGCAGACGATCCAAAAGCGTTGATCGCAGTTTGGAGCACCATGGAGCCGATGGAAGTTATGGTAAACTGAAGAGAGACCGGAATGCCGAGTTTTAACTGCTCCCAGCAATGTCTGCCGCTGAGTTTTAAATCGGAAAGTTTGACATCCAAGCCTTTTTCTTTTTTCAACACATAGATTCCTGCAAATACCGCGGCAACAAAATAGGAAAAGACCGTAGCGATTGCCGCGCCCTCTACACCCATACCGAAATTGCGGACAAGCAGAATATCCAGCGCCAAATTCACGATCACGCTGACTACAAGGAAATAAAGCGGTCTTTTACTATCCCCGAGCGCTCTGGCGATACCCGTGAAGTTATTAAAAAGCATCTGAATAGGCACGCCGAAATAGAGGATATTTATGTATGCCGCAGAAAGTTTAATAATATCCTCCGGCGTGTTGATCAGGCGCAGGATCGGGTCGGAAATAAAGTGCGCCACCACAGCGATCACAACGCCGATCAGGAAAGAAAGCGCAATGCTGTTGCCGGCATATTTATTCATTGCCTTATAATCCTGCGCGCCGAATTTTTGCGCCACGGGAATGGTGAATCCGCTTGTAAGGCCAAGGGCGGTGCCGATAATGAAACTGTTGATTGAACTGATATTGCCGACCGCCGCAAGCGCCTCGGTTCCCACATATCTGCCAACAATGATATTATCCACAAAGTTATAGGAATACTGCAAAAGGGAACTTGCCATAATGGGCAGGGCAAACAGAATAACTGCCCGGATAGGATTGCCTTTCAGAAGGTCGTTTTTCACATTCAGCACCTCCGTTTTTTAACAGTATACAACCGCCTGAAAAAATGTCAATACATATTTGAAGAATACGGTAAAATATGTTAAAATTAATTGGTGGTGAGCATTATGATCATACTGATTGCAGGCGCGACGCACACGGGAAAAACTTTGCTTGCGCAGAAACTGCTTGAAACATATCAATACCCGTATCTCTCGCTCGACCATCTGAAGATGGGACTGATACGCAGCGGCAACACAGCACTTACACCACAGGAGGATGAAAAACTGACTCCTTATCTCTGGAACATTACCGGGGAAATCATAAAAACGGCAATAGAAAATGAGCAGAATCTGATTATAGAAGGCTGCTACATACCGTTTGACTGGCAGAAAAGTTTTACCGAAGATTATTTAAAAAACATAAAATATATCTGCCTGATCATGACAAAAAAATATATAGAAAAAAATTTCGATTTGATTAGATCCAAGGCAAGCACTATTGAACAAAGGCTTGACGACGCGGACTTAAACAAAGATGAACTGATAAAAGAAAATGCATACAATCTTGAAATGGCAAAAAAATACGCTCTGCCCTATCTGCTGATTGATAAAGAATACAATATAGACACGGATAATCTGCTATGAAAATCAAATTGAGAAAATTTAACGCCGAGGACGCTTATCTGCTTAAAAAATATCAATTCCATCAAATGGATATGAATGAAATTACGGATATGATCGCATTATGGAATAAGAACTTATATAACGGACGGTATTGTGAAGTATTTGCTGCAGAATACCACGATGCTCTTTCCGGCTGGTTCAGCATGGCAGAACTGCCAAACGGCAGGATAAGCATCGGCCCAACTGTATTTGAACCATACAGGCAAAAAGGAATTGCCTTTTCTGTGATGCGAAATCTGCTGTTCACTGCAAAAAGAAACGGATATTCCCTTGCAGAAGCGCAAATCAGAATCAACAACGCTGCAAGCATAAAACTCCACGAAAAGCTGGGTTATATCCAAGACGGAAAGGTGATAAACAGAAATCTTAACGAAGTATTTGTGTATACTAAGGAATTAAAATGATTTTCGATACTATAAAATGGCTGTTTTTTGATGTAGGCTATACGCTGATAGATGAGAGCGCATCGCACGAAAAAAGAATAAACGACTGTATTGAGTACCAGCGAAAACATTACGGTAAAGTTTTTACATATGAACAGATATATGAAGAAATGTGCCGGGCTTCCGCCGAATACCGCGAGCAGTTTTACGGCGCAATGGAAAGATTGGGCATAAGAGATAGAACCCCTTATCCAAAAGAACTTGAAAAGCCGTATCCCGATGCAGAATACGTACTGAAAGAACTGCGCAAAAAATATTCAATAGGCATTATCGCAAATCAATCTGCCGGCGGAAAAACAAGGCTGAATATATTTGGGCTGGGAAAATACATTTCTAACTATATTTTATCAGCAGAAAACGGAATTGAAAAACCAAACCCTGAAATTTTTAAATTGGCATTGGCACAAGCTAACTGCAAGCCTGAAAACGCCGTTATGATTGGAGATCGGCTGGACAATGATATCTACACCGCCAAAAAACTCGGCATGAAAACCGTACATATCAAGCAGGGCTTTGGCGCATGCCAAACACCGAAATCCGATAATTACAAGGCAGATGTTACGGTAAATAACTTAACTGACCTGCTGAAATATTTCTAAAAGCCATTTACGTAACAACTATCATCATTAAACAAAGCGATAAAGCGGTATGCCGGACGAATATTTTAAAAAATATATTAAAGAACTGATAGATGCGGCGGATTTTTATAAATCCAGCCAGAACTGCGGGTACAGAAAACCGTACGGGCATATTCTTATAAATGCGGCAAAACAACATGATCAAAATACAAGAGACCTGATCTATATTGGTGATAAGGAAAAGGACAGACTGACCGCATTCAATAACGGCTGCTGTTTTATTTTGAATCAAGGCGCGATAAATGATTTTTATAAATTATATTTAAAATGTATGGAACGATAAATTTTGATCATTTTATTAGTTTACATTTAAGAGTATCTAAAGGAAAAAGGCGGAGCGTTCCGCCTTTTTTGGAAATACGTATCGCCTCGCTCATCGCGCGGCGCTTATCCTCTGAAGTGAACAGATGATACATCGGGCCAAGGAGTAAAACCAGATCATAGGCAGCACTTTCCAGAAAAGAGAGATCAACGGCATTACCTTTGTAAATTTTAATATTATGATGCGTTTTACTCTTGCTTTTTAATATGTTGAGATTATGATCCACAAGTTCAACAGCCGTAACATCATATCCTTTTTCAGCGAGCGCAATAGAATACCTGCCTGTTCCCGCACCAATCTCTGCTATTTTAGCGCCGGGAAAAAGATATTTTTCAATATATTTCATTGTGACCAAATATTCCGGCAGATGATTTTTGTGAGTCAGCCGTTTCTCTTCATTATAGTTTGAATAATACTTTTCTATTGCATTCATGATATCGCCCCGCAAAAGAAAAATACCGGCGAACGAAAAATCGTTCACCGGTGCAGATCTGGTAAAATTATAACTTAGCCGATAAGATCCGATGAACGCACGACGAATAAGCCCATGCACACGGCACAGACTGCTGAGCGATATTGGATCTTACACAAAATGCAAACATAATCATTACCTCTTTTTATCAAAGTAACACAGGAAATATAAAAAGTCAAGGAAAAAGCCGGCAAATGCCGGCTTACATTAAAAACATATTTAGATAAATATCATTCGCTTACGCTTTGATACGCAAGCTGCGGCGTTTCAACATCAGAGATAGAAAAATGAAAGTGGACGCCGGTAGACTTTGAGGCTCTTGCAATGATCTCAAGGAATTCATCGATCTCTGCTTTGCTGCCTGCAAAAAGATCGAGCGCAGAATCCACAAAAATATCCGTCAGATCATAGTCGCTGGCACAAAGGCCCATCAAAAATCCGCTTAAAGAAGAAATACAGTCTATCTCATAATCCTTTGCATTGATCAAACGAATTGAGCGTGGCAATTCACTTGTCAACTTATCCGTGCAATCCACATAAACCACGTTGCCTCCGCTTGTTTCAGCGGTGGCAACAGCAGTCTCCGCCATTATGCGTGTTTTACCTATTCCTTTAATACCTGTTATGTATTCAACCATAAACAGCACCCCTTAAAAATTATATATCGGTCACTTCCGATATATTCATCATAACGAATTTTTGTGGATAGGTAGATAACAAATTGTAAAACTTAGGTAAATGAATTTTGAACAATCATAACCACCAGTTGAACTGGTGGTTTGCACAGGCCCTATAAGGGCCGCCTACTGGCTTGCCGACTAAAAGTCGGCACTGAAGTTTGGCATCGCATTACTATTTCAAGCAGCCGCTCTCGTGCGGCTGTTTTTCTTTTGCTTACTTATTCTTGTTACCCGTGAACGGGTCTATGTACTCTTTTATTGATACCTGGTCATTTGCATAATCTTCCTCAAGTTGATTTTGTATGTACTTTTCTATCACTTTCTTGTTTCGACCGACTGTATCTACATAGTACCCTCTACACCAAAAATGTCGGTTTCCATACTTATACTTTAAATTTGCGTGTCGGTCGAAAATCATCAGCGTACTTTTCCCCTTGAGATATCCCATGAATTGTGCTACACTTGTGTACGGTGGGATTGACACCAATAGGTGTATATGATCTTTGCACGCTTCTGCCTCTATGATTTCTACTCCTTTTTGTTCGCACAATTTTCGGATTATTTCTCCGATATCTTTTTTTATTTTTCCATATATCTCTTTTCTACGATATTTTGGTGCAAACACTATATGGTACTGACATCTATATGTAGAGTGTGATAATGTTTTTATTTCATTATTTCCGTTCTTTTTTATCATATTTTTAACCTCCTGTATTTTAGTAACGCGGCTGCCAAACCGTTTCTATTATACCTGGAGGTTATTTTTACCTATACTCTCGGCTTGCTTTTAGCTCGCCGTTTTTATTTTTACTAAAGCTTTTTATTTCCCCCGGTAGAACCGGGGGTTTTTTCTTTGCTGAAGAAACAAAAAAGGGCGTGCAATGATTTCTTTGATCATTACACGCCCTGATTCTTTTGAATAGACAGTCCCGTTATTTAATTGTCCGTTAGGTATGAAAAAAGCCTTACAACAGAATTGATGTAAGGCTTCGTGGCTCCCCAAGTTGGCTCGAACCAACGACAACTCGGTTAACAGCCGAGTGCTCTACCGACTGAACTAAAAGCATCGAAAATCTAACAATCGTAAATTTAACTGAATTAAATATAAATTAACCTTAGTTTAATTAAATACATCTATGATAAGAATAGTAAAATTCCGTTTCTTATAAAGCAAAAACACCGATTTCATCGTGGCTTCGGTATTGGCATCTGTATGTTAAGAGAAATAACATTTTTATTTCATTGTTTCCATTTTTACATATTATTGTTTTGAACCTCCTCGTTTTTAGTAATGTGGCTGTAAAACTGTTACCATCATATTTGGATGTCTTCTTTTTCGCCAATGTACCCAACTTGCATTAAGCTCGCTGTGTATATTTTTATTAAAGCCTTTTTATTTTCGACGGTTGAACCGGAATCTTCTATACTGAATAGACAAAAATGGAAAACAACAACATTTTTGTTGTTGTTTTCCATTTAAAATAAAACTATTTTATTTTAATCACATTCCATATTGTTTTCTCCTTGTTTACACCTTTAAAAATATTAAAATCATTTTTAAGTATTTTAACACAAAATATTAACGTTTTCAATAGTGAAATTAAAATTCCCATTCTATGGCATAAGTATATAACAGATAAGGTTTTTCAATTGTTGCATTAACAATATAATACTCTGAATCCTCCTCATTCAATTCTAATAATGTATCATCAAATAAAATATTATCATACATATTAGCATATTTTTTTAAATAAAATTTTTTGGGTTTCTTTTCAAAAGAAGATTTTCTAAATTTAACCGTTAAAGTTAAACAATCAATTTTAAACCTAATGTGGCACGCCAATAAAGGACTCATTGTGTTCAAACTGTCTTTAACAAAAGTTTTTACATTGTAAGAATACTCTTTGTGCTTTTTATAGGGTTCATTGGGTTTAATGGAAAACCTGTTACTATTATCGTTTGATGCTTCTTCAATAATAAAATAATTGGGCCTATCCTCATTGGGTTCAGTCTTAATATAAGTACTACCAGTCCAACTAATTTGCTTGGTTATTTTTTCGATTCTGTCTACTGATGGCACAAATGTAGCTTCTTGAATAAATTCTAAATCAAATCTATTATTCATAATAAGTTCCAGGTTCATATTTTTATAATCTACTTCATTATATGTCCGTCTATAATCAGTAGGTTTTTGAAAAATAGAATCTTTTACTTTCACTCCTGAAACTAACTGCAGTTCATCTTTAATAGCAAAACGTTGCATGTATAAAGAAACATATGCACTACCAATAGCACCGCGAAATATATGCAGTTTCGGATTAGTCTTTTTATCGCCCAATGTTAATACATGAGAAGAGGCTATGCCAGGATATGGATCTATATAATATATATCCTTAATACCTAATTGATATGACTTTTTGGAACACAATTCACAAGGGCTGGCCGTTACAAACAATTTTCCACCCTGTATTCCCGTGCCTCCGAACTTTGAAGCTTGTAAAAAAGCATTTTCTTCAGCGTGTAACGAACGAGTATGAACTTGATTTTTATTTTTTTCTATACCGTTATAAATATCTTTAAAACAATAAGGCAAGTTATATATATTTGACTTACTCTGACAACACTCATAATTATTTTTAAGATTTTTCAACGCATTCCTAAAGTTACAGTTTTCTAATTCAAATTTTGAAAAAGTATATTTATCTCTTTCCGAAAAATAGTTATCAATAGACCTAAGAGCACATGGAACTTGCCCATGCGGAACTTCGTTCCATCCAATCGCTTTCACATAATAATTCTCATCAGTAATTGCTGCTCCAACCTGTCTAGATAAACACCCAGAATTAAATTTGGCATTATAGGCAACTTGCATACAACGTTCTTCGTTAGTGGGAGTGACAAGACCTGGGTGAAGCATTAAAGCTATATATCTTACAAGATTTTGAGTTAAAAACTCATAAGTCTTTGTTGAAGAATAAGGATTGTATAAATGTATATCAGAAATTTGCAAACACTCCGCTATACTTTGTTGAAAGAATATCTTTCCTGACTCAAAATCCACAGGATACTCCATATCATCCATAGATTTTAATTCACTTTCGTCAAATTCATTTAATCTTCTTCGTCTTTCATCATCATCTGTATTAACTGAAACCAAGTAAAAAGTTTTAAAACAATCTTTCAAACAATACGCTTCATATGGGTTTCGAATCGCGTCTATGCAAATGCGTGTTTTAATATCATTTGCAGTCTTTTGATTGTATATTTGGATTATTCTAATAATATTAATAATACGTTTTGCCACTTCATCAAAGTTTTCACCATTAAAAGAATCATCATATGGGTCTTTTGAACTTCGTATATTATTACCAAACATTTGTAAAAGGTATGTATATAATTGAGATTTCTTTTCCTCCGATTTTGTGAATCTTGATTTTGGACTTTCGTAACAAGAAAACTTACTAAAAATTTTCATAAATTCTTTTTTACGTTTTTTAATTGTTTTAGTAAAGTAATTAAAATATTTTTCGCAATTATTTTCATCAATTTTCTCATCGATTTCCAGCGTATCTTTAAATAGATATGATAATCCATCTATTTTTTTCATTAGATCTTCATACCCATTAATGCTAAAATTTTTTGACTCGTTAGGCTTGACTAGTTTTTTTATAAAATCTACAAATTTTTCAAAACCTTTTTCAAACACATAACTAAGTATAACACTACTAACTTCAATTGATATAAAGGGTGTCCAATTATTCTGTAAAAAATTATATACAACTGCTGTTTTTCGCTCTTCAATATCACAAAATTCACTTTTTTTAGGTGTCTTTAAAGGTAATTCTTTAAAATTTTCAGTTTCTAATATTTTCGCAGTGGTAGTACATCCAGACCCAGTTCTACCTGTTAAGCCTATAATGATGCAACTATCCAAAGACTCATATACCTTTTGTACGGCCTTTTCATAACTTTCTAACATACTTATATTTCCCCTTATTTTATATTTTAATATAAGTCTTTATTTTTTGAAGATATCAACTATCAACAATATTATAACATATTTTATTTATAATTTGTATCAAAATATAAAAATTAATT
>OGPC01000439.1_pt1 | contig 39381 bp, 32 predicted proteins | sample 1552911 | NCBI WGS metagenome assembly OGPC01 (sample SAMEA2580248, study PRJEB22360) | human gut metagenome | biome: human gut; feature: human-associated habitat; material: faeces | place: Denmark | collected 2008/2010 | reverse complement strand
GGGGCAGCGGCCAGCAGGACGCAAGTGCAAAACTTTGCACGAAGCGGACGCTGGGTGCCGCAACCCGTACGGTGGCATCCCGCAGGGATGACGGTGGGGTTCACACCCCCGTCAGGTCAAAGCTGGGTGTATACTCTTCCTTTGCACTGCTCTTCTGCTGCATATAGCCAGAACTGAGGCCCAGATCCATGGCGTAGTTGACCACCCGGCGGTATTCGTAGGTGGTGATGCGCCGCCCGATACCGTGGTCTGCCGCCTGATAGAAGGGGGTGTACTGGCTCATCACGCTGGGCAGGAAGCACCCGGGGTCGGCCTTGTTCCAGGCCGCCATCTGCTCGAGCACGGCAAAGCTGTCGTCCACATGGCCGGGCAGGGCAAGGTGGCGCAGGATCACGCCCCGCTGCAGGATGCCCTCGCTGTCAAAAACAGGGTGCCCGGCCTGAGCCATCATGGCTTCAATGGCGGGCCTGGCCTGCGTAAAGTAGTCCGGCGCGGCGGAAAGCTCTGCCGAAAGGGCAGGAGAGACATATTTCAGGTCGGCCAGCCAGATGTCGATGAAGCCGCGCCAGGCGTGCACGCTCTCCACGGTCTCGTATCCGCCGGTGTTGCAGACGATGGGCAGATGCAGCCCCTGCACCCGGGCCAGGTCGAGGGCGGCGATGATCCAGGGCCGCCACTGCCCAGGCGTGACAAGATTGATGTTGTGGGCTCCCTGCGCCTGCAGGTCCAGAAAGATCTCGGCCAGGCGCTCTACGGTGATCTCCCTGCCCAGCCCCTCGGCGCTGATGGGGTAGTTCTGGCAGAAGCAGCACTTGAGGGTGCAGCCGGAGAAGAACACCGTGCCGCTGCCCCGGGTGCCGCTGATGCAGGGCTCCTCCCAGAAGTGCAGGGCAGCGCGGGCCGCTTTCAGGGTGCGGCCCGCCCCGCAGAAGCCCGTCTGCCCGGCGGCCCGGTCGGCTTTGCACTGCCGGGGGCAGAGAGTGCAGGCTTCCGGCACGGCAACAGAAATGGTTTTGGGCATAATATCCAAGTCCTTTGCAAAAGATTTGACAGAATTACTCTTGTTTATTATACCATTTATGATATGGAATGTGGTATACTATGATAGAATATTATATATCATGCAAAAATACTACATATCAGACGGAGGATGTCATGCGCACCGAAAACGAGGAGATCCGGGATCATTTGAAATATCTCTCCCTGCTGGCACGGGATTACCCCTCGCAGGCAGCCGCTGCCAGTGAGATCATCAGCACCCAGGCCCTGCTCAAGCTGCCCAAAGGCACCGAACATTTTATGAGCGACCTGCACGGTGAAAACGAGGCCTTTGTCCACATCCTGAACTCGGCTTCGGGTGTCATCCGGGAAAAGGTGGATATTGTGCTGGGGGAGAGTGTGCCCGAGCAGACCCGTGCCGAGCTGGCAACGCTCATCTATTATCCCAACGAGAAGCTGCCCCAGCTCAAAGCCGAGTGTACGGATGAAGAAGCGCTTGACCACTGGTACACAGAGACCCTGCTTCAGCTCATTGATATCTGCCGGTTGGTGTCCTCCAAGCATACCCGGGAGCATGTGCGCTCCTGCCTGCCGTCCAGCTGCGGGTATATTCTGGATGAGCTGCTCCATGCCCACTTTGAGGACCACGACAAGGACCTTTATTATGGGCAGATCGTGGGCAGCATCATCGAAAATGGCCGCGCCGACCGGTTCATTGTCCGGCTGTGTGAGCTCATCAAGCGGCTGGCTGTGGACAAGCTGCACATCGTGGGGGACCTGTTTGACCGCGGCCCCCGGCCTGATATCATACTGGACCGGCTCATGCGCCACCACCATGTGGATATCCAGTGGGGCAACCATGACGTGGTCTGGATGGGTGCCGCCGCCGGAAGTCCCATCTGCGTCTGCACCGTGCTTAAAACGACACTGGCCTACCACAACCATGCCATGCTCGAGGACTGCTACGGCATCAACCTGCGGCACCTGCAGCGGATGGCCGAGCAGTTCTACGGAAATGACGATCTGACCCTCTGGATGCCCCACACCGATGCGGCGCGCGGCCCTTACACCGAGGGAATGCTCCACCGCTGTGCCGTGATGCACAAGGCCGTGACCATTCTGATGCTCAAGATGGAGTGCAAGGTCATCGACCGCAACCCGGATTTCAAGATGCAGGGTCGGGATTTCCTGCGGCACATTGATTGGGAAAAGGGAACAGTGACCCTGAACGGGCAGGCATACCCCCTGCGGGACACCAGCTTCCCCACCGTGGACCCGGCAGACCCCGCCGCCCTGAATGATGATGAGCGGCTGGTGCTCCGCAAGCTGGTGGAATCCTTCCGGCAGAGTGAGCGTTTGCAGCAGCATGTGGAATTTTTGTATGCCAAGGGCAGCGTTTACCACATCGAGAACGGCAACCTGCTCTACCACGGTGTGGTGCCCATGACCAAAAACGGCAGTTTTGCCGTGGAGCGGTTCGAGGGACACAACTACTCGGGCCGCGGCTTGATGGACTACTGTGACGAGCGGGCACGCCGCGGTTATTTTGCCCCCGAGGGCAGCGCGGCCCGGCGGAGCGGTCAGGACTTTTTGTGGTATCTGTGGTGCGGCAAGCTGTCGCCGTTGTTCGGCCGCAGCGCCATGACCACCTTTGAGCGGCTGTATATTGCCGACCCCGCCACCCACGAGGAAGTCAAGGACCCCTATTATACATGGTACAATGAAGAGGCCGCCTGCCGCCGCATCCTGGCGGAATTCGGTCTGCCCGGCACCAGCCACATCGTCAACGGCCATGTGCCGGTGCGGGAGAAGAGCGGCGAGAGCCCCATCAAGGGCGGGGGCCGTCTGGTCGTCATTGACGGCGGGTTCTGCCGCGCCTACCATGAAAAGACCGGCATTGCAGGGTATACGCTGGTGTACTCCAGCCGCACCATGTCCCTGCGGACCCATCAGCCCTTTGTCAGTGCTGAAAAGGCCGTGAACGAAAACATTGACATCGTGTCGCAGAAGAACATACTGGAAACGGAGAACCACCGCATTCTGGTGGAAGAGACGGACGAGGGCGAGAACCTGCGGGAGCGGGTACACGACCTGAAGCAGCTGGTCAAGGCTTATCAGCTGGGCTGGATCAAGGAGACCTGCAGTGAGGATTGCGTCTGGTAAGGGGCGATGATTGTAAAATTTTTGAAATAAGAAACAAAAATATCGAATATCTCCGCAGATTCTGGGCAAAACAGAAAATAATCGGGCAGGGGAAAAGGGGGCTTTGCTTTTTGCCCGAAGTTGTGTATAATAAGATAGTTGTATCGTGAGGGTGTGTGCCCGGCGGTGCGCGGAGAGATCAAGCAAGAACCCTGAGTGGCCCTGCCGCTGGCGGGCCTGCGACAAGGAGATTATAAAATTGGAAAAGTTTGTTATTACGGGCGGCAAGCCCCTGCATGGCGAAGTTACCATTTCCGGTGCAAAAAATGCGGCTGTGGGCATTCTGCCTGCCACCATTCTGGCGGCAGATGTCTGTGTGATCGAAAACCTGCCGGACATCAGTGATGTGGCAGTCAGCCTGAAGATCCTGAGCACCCTGGGTGCCAGCATCAAGATGCTGAACCGCAATACCTACGAGATCGACACCACCCACCTGAACAGCACCAACGTCCCGGACGATCTGTCCCGCCAGATGCGTGCCAGCTACTACTTCCTGGGTGCACTGCTCTCCCGCTTTGGCAAGGCACAGGTGGCCATGCCCGGCGGCTGCAATCTGGGCCCCCGCCCCATCGACCAGCACCTCAAGGTGTTCAGCGCACTGGGTGCAGAGGACAGCGTGGACTACGGCATGATCACCGTGCGTGCCAAGGAACTGAACGGTGCCCATATCTTCTTTGATAAGGTCAGCGTGGGCGCTACCATGAACGGTATGCTCTCCGCTGTGATGGCACAGGGCCAGACCATTCTGGAAAACTGCGCCAAGGAGCCCCATGTTGTTGATCTGGCAAACTTTTTGAATATGTGCGGCGCGGATGTGCGCGGTGCCGGCACCGATGTGATCAAGGTGCGCGGCGTGGAAAAGATGCACGGCTGCACTTACAGCATCATCCCTGACCAGATCGAGGCGGGCAGCTACATGGTTGCCGCTGCTGCTACCGGCGGCGACGTTCTGATCAAAAATGTCACCCCCAAGCATCTGGAACCCATCACGGCAAAGCTCCGCCGTGCCGGTGTGGATGTGGAGGAATTCGATGATTCCGTCCGCGTCTCCCGCAAGGGCGATATCCTGCCGCTGAAGATTAACACCATGCCTCACCCGGGCTTCCCCACCGATATGCAGCCCCTGATGGGTGTGCTGCTCAGCGTGGCAAAGGGGACCTCCACCATCACCGAGAGCGTGTGGGATAACCGCTTCCGCTATGTGGACGAGCTGCGCAAGATGGGCGCAGTGGTGCAGGTGGACGGTCAGGTGGCCGTGTTTGAGGGTGTGGACAAGCTGAACCCTGCCCCCCTGCGCGCTTCTGACCTGCGTGCCGGTGCGGCCATGGTCGTGGCTGCCCTGATGGCAGACGGCACTAGCGAGATCGAGGAGATCGGCCACATTGAGCGCGGATACGAGAACATCGTGGAAAAGCTGCGCGGCCTGGGCGCTGAGATCAGCAAGGTGGATCGGATGCCTGCCGCACTGGAATCAGCAATGTGATCATTCAGAACCTCTCAGTCTGTTTTGCAGAAGTTCCCCTGACAGGGAGCTTTTGTGAAGCAACGACGGAGAGGTTCGTTTCTTGAGGTTTGAAATGTCTGAATTCATCTCGTTATACTCTGGTTCCTCCGGCAACTGCAGCGTGGTGCGCACGGGGGAAAAGTACATCATCATCGATATGGGAAAGGGCGTGCGCACTACCTCGGCGGCACTCAAGGAACTGGGCCTGAACATCAGCGATTGTGCGGGCATTCTGGTCACCCACGAGCACTCTGACCACGTCAAGGGGCTGGCCACCTTTCTCAAAAAGAATCCGCTGCCGGTATACGGCGCAGACGATACGCTGGATTTTCTGGATGCAAACGGCATCGTGCCCGCCAGCTGTGAGCTGCGCACCCTGTCCGGTGGGGAAGAGGATGTGGGAGATTTCGGCGTGACGATGTTCCCCACCAGCCACGACGTGCCCTGCGTGGGCTACCGCATCCACACCCCGGACAACAAGACCATGACCATTGCCACCGACCTGGGAGTCCTGACCCCGCCGGTGCATCAGGCCCTGAGCGGCTGTGACCTGGTGGCGCTGGAAAGCAACTACGACCTCCACATGCTCCGCAGCGGGCGGTATCCCTACTACCTGCGCTCCCGCATCGAGTCCAACCGGGGCCACCTCTCCAACGATGAGTGCTCGGCAAAGCTGCTGGAGCTGATCCAGGAGGGATGCAAGAAGTTTGCCCTCTGCCATCTCTCGCAGGAGAACAACACCCCGGCGCTTGCTTTGCAGACCATGTTCAACACCCTGGGTGCGGCGGGTGTCGTGCCGGAAAAGGACTGCATCGTGCAGGCCCAGCGCCGCAATGAGATCAGCCCCGCGCTTACGTTTTAAAAAAAGGCCCTCAAAGGCCCTCTCCGTCAATGCTTCGCAAAGCGTGACAGAGAGGGTCGTTTTTTGTTGTTATGCCAGATCCGGCAGGATATCGGGCCAGAGGGCCTGCTCCTGCCGCAGGTCGGTGAAAACGCAGTCCAGATAGATCTTGTTTACAGCCGAGATGATGGTGCTGCGCAGGAGCGTGCGTGCATCATCAACATCCGGCTCCAGCTCGGAAAAGCTTCTGGTCAGGCCGAACACATAGGGCAGGTAGTTCTCCAGCTCATCGCAAAAGGTATCATACGCCTGCGCGGAGGTATAATGCGCCCGCTGCATCTTGAACAGACTGTCGATGTTTTCCATGGACAGGACATTTTTAGAAACTACAATGTAGATCAGGCAGGCCAGCTGATCCCGGGTATACTTCTTTTTGATGGGGTGGCTGATGATCCCTTTCTTAACGTAGTTGCTCACCATGGAAGCGGTGAGCTCCACCCCCTGAAATGTGCGGAAACACCCGTTGACAAACTGTACACTCTGATCCAGATAAAGCCCTACGGTGGGGAGTTCTGCATACCGGGGCAGGGCAAACCCTGCGGCGCAGGCCGCAACGCGGCGGTTTGATTCTAATTTCATGCGGACAGTATACCATGTTTTGGAAATGTGGTCAACAGGAAATTAAAAACTTTTGAAATAATTCAAGAAAACAGTTGACAGGTTTTTGAAAAACTGATATAGTGATTCAAACAACAGGAAAAACTGCGGCATCCTCTGCCGCCGGAATGGAGATAAATGCTTATGAACACCAAGATCGTTGTGGATTCCTCCGCCAGCCTGTACACCTTACAGGGCGTGGATTTTGAATGCGTTCCCCTGAAGATCATCACCGACGATGCCGAATATCTGGACAACGGCACGATGGATGCCGTGGGCATGGCCCAGACCCTGCGTACCTATAAGGGCAAGACCTCGACCTCCTGCCCCAACGTCAGCGATTGGCTGGCCGCCTACGAGGGAGCCGACGAGGTGTATGCCATCACCATCACGGGCACTCTGTCCGGCAGCTACAATGCCGCCCAGCTGGCCGCCGAGGAATACCAGCAGGAGAATCCCGGCAAGCGGGTGTTCGTGCTGGACAGCCTTTCCACCGGCCCGGAGCAGCGCCTGCTGGCCGAGCATCTGCGGGATCTGCTGGCTGAGGGCAAGGAGTTTGACGAGATCTGTGAAGAGATGCTCCGTTACCACAAGCACACCCATCTGCTCTTCTCGCTGGAATCGCTGGCCAATCTGGCCCGCAATGGCCGCGTGAAGCCTGCCGTTGCCGCTGTGGCGCGGATGCTGGGCATCCGGGTCATCGGACAGGCAAGTGAGGCCGGAGAGCTGGATGTTCTCTGCAAGACCCGTGGCGAGCATGGTGCGCTGGAACGCATCGTGCTGGAACTCAAGGAGCACGGCTACACCAACGGCAGGCTCCATATTTCTCACTGCGGCAATCCCGCCGCCGCCGAGCGCCTGAAGCACATGGTAAAGGCTGTGTTTGATGGAGCAAAGGTGGACATCAGCGAATGCGGCGGTCTGTGCAGCTATTATGCAGAGCTGGGCGGCCTGCTGGTTGGTTATGAGGACGCGGAAGCATAAGCGAACGGCCCTCGGAAAAATTCTGCCCACGATTGAATAGGCGCTCATAGCGGGGAAAGCCGTTGTGGGCGCTTTTTTGTTTGCAAAATCTTCCGCTCTGCGCTATACTAACAGCATCAAAAATCGCCGTGGGCGGCAGGGGAGGGATACCACATGTTCAGATTGCCCATCGTCAAGTTTTTCAACCGCATCTTCAACCGTGTCACGATCACAGTGGTGCTGGTGGCTTTACAGGTGCTCTGGCTGCTCTGGGCGTTCTGGTCGTTCACGGCGGGGCGGGTCTGGCTGAACGGTGCCCTGAAGGCGCTGAGCATCCTGATCGTGCTGTATCTGGTGCGCAAGGATGAAAACAGTGCTTATAAGATCGGCTGGATCGTTCTGATCGGCCTTCTGCCCCTGCTGGGCGGCGCGCTTTATCTGGCTTTTGGCAACAAGGCCCCCGCCAAGTATCTGCGGGAGCGGATGCAGAAGGTGGAACAGGCCCATCAGACCGAGCTTGCCCAGCCTGAGGGCCAGACCGATGCGCTGGATATCTCCAGCCGGAACCTGAGCCGCTATGTGGCAAAGTTTGGGCCGTATCCGGCCTGGAGGGATACCGCTGCTCACTACTTTTCCTGCGGGGAGGAGATGTATCCCCAGCTGCTGGCAGATCTGGAAAAGGCGGAAAAGTTCATCTTTCTGGAATTTTTTATCCTCCGTTCCGGCAAAATGTGGGACGGTGTGGAGCAGATCCTCCGCCGCAAGGCCGCTCAGGGCGTGGATGTGCGGCTGATCTACGATGATTTTGGCAGCCTGCTGGGCCTGCCCAGTGATTTTGTCATCCGCATGGAGAAGGCGCATATCCGCTGCATCCCTTTCAACCCGGTGGTGCCGCTGGTCTCGCTGGTGATGAACCACCGCGACCACCGCAAGATCGTGGTGGTTGACGGCAATGTGGCCTACACCGGCGGCGTGAATCTGGCGGATGAGTATATCAATGCTGAGCAGCGCTTTGGCTACTGGAAGGATGCGGCCATCCGGTTGGAAGGAGCCGCTGTCTGGAACTTTACCGTGATGTTCCTCAATGTATGGAACGCCTTCCGCCCGCAGGAGACCGATTACACCGCCTTTGCGCCCACCCGCCTGCCCGCAGTGCAGGATGGCGTGGTGCAGCCCTACGCGGACAGCCCGCTGGATGAGGAACCGCTGGCCGAGACGGTCTATCTGGACATCCTCTCTCAGGCCCAGAGATATGTTTATATCTACACGCCCTACCTGGCCGTGGGTGAGGAGATGCTGGATGCTCTGAAAAGTGCGGCCAAGCGCGGGGTGGACGTGCGGCTCATCCTGCCCGGGATCCCGGATAAGAAGCTGGTGTTCCGGCTCAGCCGTTCCTACTATCTGCCCCTGCTCAGGGCGGGTGTGCGCATTTATGAATTCACGCCCGGTTTCCTCCACGCCAAGTGCTATGTCAGTGATGACCGTGTCGCCGCGGTGGGCAGCATCAATATGGATTACCGGAGCCTGTTTCTCCATTTTGAGTGCGGAACACTGCTCTTCCATAACAGCCAGATCGCCGCTCTGCGGAAGGATGTGGAGCGCACCCTGCCGCAGTGCCGGGAGATCATGCGGTCCGACTGTCGCACCAATCTGCCGGGCACAGCACTGGACGGCGTGCTGCGGCTGCTGAGCCCGTTGATGTAAGCGGCTGCGCGCAGCACTCGGGGAGCTTTTCCACGCAAGTGAAACGGGCCATTCCATCGCCCGCCCTATTGCCTGCGGCAACAGGGTCCCACCCCAGCGGACACTTGCTTTGGAAAACTCCCGTCGGCTGCGTAATCTTACGCTCTTCTGGACATACTATGGGGCAAAGGCCCAACGGGCCGTGTGGAAAGGGAGCGTATCTATGAATCAGAACCATCGGGCTCTTTGGAGCTGTGCCATGGCGGCAGCGCTGCTGCTGACCGCCTGCGGCAAAACGAACGCCGGGTCGGGCAGCTCCGGCAGCATGAGCGGAAGCAGCGGCACATCCTCTGCACAGACCCAGACAGCGGCATGGAAAACCGGTCTGGGTGTGGTGACGGAGGCCACCGATCAGGACAGGGCAGGGAAAATTGAACTGGCAGCGGCCGCTGTCCTGCTGGATGGCGAGGGGAAACTGGAAAGTATTCTGCTGGACGAGCTGGAAGTGTCTGTTTCGGCGGACAGCACCGGCCATGTGACCCTGCCCACCGACTGGCGCACCAAGCGGCAGAAGGGGGACGATTACCCGCTGGCCGAGGTCTCTTTCCTGAAAAAGGGCTGGGCGGAACAGGCGGATGCCTTTGCCAATTACCTGATCGGCATGACCCCGGAACAGGTCTCCATGCTCAAAGTGGATAAGGACGGCAAGCCCACGGATGCCGACCTGCTGAGCGGTTGCACCATTGCTGTGGATCGCTACCGGGATGCCGTGACCTGGGCCTGCGCCAATGCCAGGGCACTGGGTGCCGCCAAGGGCGACAGGGCCGCGCTGGGCATCGAAGCGGTGAACGGGACTTCGGACATCACCGCCACCGATGACAAGGATGTGAATGCGCAGGTGGATGTGAGCATCGTGGCACTGACCACCGATGCGGATCACCGTGTAACAAGTGCCGTTGCGGATATGGCCGAGCCGGCCCTGACAGTGGTGTCAGACGGCGGTGTGACAGCTCCGGACCTCGTCAAGACCAAGCTGGAGCTGGGCGAGGACTATGGGATGCGCGGCGCATCGGCGCTGGGTAAGGAGTGGTATGAGCACAGCGAGGGCTTCTGTAATGCCCTCAAGGGCAAGACCCGCACCGAGATCGCCGGGCTTTCCGGCGGCGATGCCGACCTGAAGGCTCTGTGTACCATCGACATCACCGATCTGCAAAAGGCGGCGCTGGATGCCCTGAGCTGAGGAGGAAACCCTTTTCGGTCTCGCAATCGCGCACCGGCTCTCCCGGATAGGGGGGCGGTGGCATTCCGCTGCGTTTTCAGAGAGAAACCTCTCGCCGCGTCTGGCAGCTGCCGACGCGGCGTTTTTGTTTTGTCAAAATGACCGCTTTGCCGTGGTAAAGCGGTAAAGATTTGAGCAAACTGCGAAAAATCAGTTTTCCCCCTTGCCAAATGGCAGAAAACGCGCTATTCTATAACCACGGTTTAGCAATTTAGCATGATAAAGCAATAAAACAAAACTGCTTGCCACTGAGGGAGGAACCGTATATGAAACGTCTTGTATCCGCATTTCTGGCCGGTGCCATGGCACTGAGCCTTGCCGCCTGCGGCGGTGCCGCTTCCACTTCCACTGCCGCATCTGCTTCGGCCTCTGCTTCCGGCAGTGCTGCCGCATCCCAGTCTGCAGGCAGCGACCTGGATTACATCAAGGGCAAGGGCAAGCTGGTCATTGGCTACACTGTTTACGAGCCCATGAACTACACCGATGCCGATGGCAACTTCACCGGCTTTGATACCGAGCTGGCCACTGCTGTCTGCGAAAAGCTGAGCGTGGAGCCGGAGTTTGTGGAGATCAACTGGGATACCAAGGTCGTGGAGCTGGATGCCAAGAGCATCGACTGCATCTGGAACGGTATGACCCTGACCGATGACATCATGCAGAACGCCGCTACCACCAAGGCTTATGCAAAGAATGCACAGGTGGTCGTTGTGAAAGATGGCACCGATTATACCTCTACCGCTGACCTGATGGGTAAGACCGTGGTCGCCGAAGCTGGCTCCGCCGGTGAGGCCGCCATTGAGGGGGACGAGAACCTGGCACAGGCTGATTACGTTTCCAAGAGCGTTCAGACCGACTGCCTGATGGAAGTTGCCGCAGGCACTGCCGATGCCGCTGTACTTGACCTGACTTTGGCCAACGCCATGATCGGTGAGGGCACTGACTATGCCGACCTGAAGATCGTGGACGAGCTGAACGCCGAGGAGTACGGCGTGGCATTCCGCAAGGGCAGTGATGCTGCCGCCGCTGTGGATGAGGCCTTTGATGCACTGAAGGCCGATGGTACTATGCAGGCACTGGCCGATAAGTACGATCTGGCACTGGCTGACTGAATTTGTTGAACAACTCCTTCCGTCATCGCTATGCGATGCAACCTCCCTCGGTGAGGGAGGCTTTTTGTTGCCGATGCGTGAAAGGCTCCCGAGCAGAGGGAATTTTCACCGGCTGTGATGGAAGGGGAATATGGATTCTGAATAAAAAAGGTGTGTTTTTGTGTCTGTGATTCTTATGCGCCTGTCCGGCGCGTTCCTGCTCAACTGTGAGCTCTTTGCCCTGACACTGCTGTTTGCGCTGCCGCTGGGGCTGGTGGTCTCGTTTGGCTCCATGAGCCGCTGCAAGCCGCTGGCCGGGCTGGTCAAGACCTTTGTCTGGATCATCCGCGGCACCCCGCTGATGCTGCAGATCATCGTAATCTATCTGGGCCCCGGCCTGCTGGGCATGAACAACCCCTGGCCCTCCGGCTCCGGCGGACGGATGGTGGCGGCGGTGGTGGCTTTTGCCATCAACTATGCCTGCTATTTTTCTGAGATCTACCGCGGCGGCATTGAAGCGGTGCCCAAGGGGCAGACTGAGGCTGGGCAGGTGCTTGGTATGACCAAAACACAGATCTTTTTCAAGGTGACCTTGCTTCAGGTCGTCAAGCGTATTCTGCCCCCCATGGGCAACGAGATCATCACGCTGGTCAAGGATACCTCGCTGGCAAACACCATTGCCAACAAGGAAATCATTATGATGGCCAAGGAGTACAGCGCAAAGGGCCTGATCTGGCCGCTGTTCTCCACCGCGCTCTTCTTCCTGGTGTTTGTGGGCGCACTGACCATCCTGTTCAACTGGGCTGAAAAAAAGCTCGATTATTTCCGCTGCTAAGGAGGCAGATAGATTATGGCGTTGCTCGAAGCTTCCGGTATCGGGAAAAATTTTGGCGAGACCCATGTGTTGAAGGACATCTCCCTGGATCTGGAGCAGGGTGAAGCGTTGGCGATCATCGGCTCGTCCGGTTCCGGCAAAACAACTCTGCTGCGCTGCCTGAATTTTCTGGAACGGCCTGACACGGGTGTGATCAAGGTGAACGGCGAGACCATGTGGGATGCCGCCGACCCTGCCACCCAGAAGGAAAGCGAGATCCGCAAAAAGCGGCTCCATTTTGGTCTGGTGTTCCAGAACTTCAACCTGTTCCCGCAGTACACGGCCTTACAGAACGTGATGCTGGCAGGAGAACTGCTGGCAAAGGAACGTCCGGAATATCAGGCAAATAAAAAGGCTATCCACGCGGAGCTGGAACAGCAGGCGAGAGAACTGCTGGCGCAGATGGGCCTTTCGGAGCGGGCCGGCCACTACCCGCATCAGCTCTCCGGCGGCCAGCAGCAGCGTGTAGCCATTGCCCGTGCGCTGGCGCTTCACCCGGATATCCTCTGCTTTGATGAGCCCACCAGCGCCCTTGACCCGGAGCTGACCGGCGAGGTGCTGAAGGTCCTGCGTGATCTTGCTGACCGCAAGACCACGATGATCATTGTCACCCATGAGATGCACTTTGCCCGCGATGTGGCCGACCGCATCCTGTTCATGGATGGCGGCGTGGTCGTGGAAGAAGGCCCAGCCAAACAGCTCATCGACCACCCCCGGGAGGAGCGTACCAGACAGTTCCTCGCACATTATTCAGAATGACCCGCCCCGCCCCGGAATGCAGAGATGCACGCCGGGGCGGTTTTATCTCTTGCACTCTGTGGGTGTCTTTTGGTATACTGATAAAAACAGGGGGGGCGAAAAAATGACAGCAGCACGGAAACGAGCACTTGCAAACGCAGTTGCATCGGCCCGGATGGAGGGGCTGGAGATCTCAGAGCAGGAAAAGAGAGACTGCCTGCGCTATCTGGATGGAAAAATCGACACTGCAACCCTTGTAAGAGAAGCATTGAAACGTCAGAAAAAGCAGGAGCTGTTCCGGAGGTGACGAATGCCTTATACCATCGAAGCGGCTCAGGACGGCTGCTATCCGGGGACGACAGTCCTGGTCAATAAATTTGATCTGCACACGCAAAGAGAGTTAAATGCGGTAGAATCGGTTCTGGTAACGGCCAAAATGATACAATGGTCAGAGAACCCCCGATGTGCAGCATTTGATTTTGAGCACTATAAAGCAATCCATCGACATTTATTCGGTGAGTTGTATGATTGGGCGGGACAGGTACGGATGGTCAACCTGTCCAAAAAAGGAACGCAGTTCTGCCCGGTGGAGGAAATCCCACGGGTGAGTGCGGCGATTTTTAAGCGTCTTGCGCAGAATAATCTTCTTTGTGGGCTTGCAAGAAATGATTTTATCGCTGCATTGGTGGATCTTTATCAACGAACCAACGAGCTGCACCCATTTCGGGAGGGCAATGGGCGGACACAGCGCGTCTTTTTGTCACAGTTAGCAGAAAATGCGGGGTATGATTTGGATTTCACTGCGGTAGATCCGGACGAGTTGATGATCGCAACGATTTATGCGGCGCAGGGAATCGAAGCGCCGCTGCAACAGGCATTTGAGAAAATCGTCCAAAATGAAGAATGACCCGAACCGCTCCGGCGTGCAGAAACGCACGCCGGGGCGGTTTTGCTGTACAGAGCAGGTTTGGGCTGCATAACTACATTGTATTTTGTGAACGGAAATCCGAAACTTTTTCACATCTGCGAAAAAATAACGCTTTGTGCAAAAATCAGTGATAATCATTTTGGATTTTGTGCTATAATTGAAACACGAATCAGACCCATTCCCAATTTGAGGAGGCTTAACAAAAAATGAAGTTGAAATATGCATTCCAACGTGGTGTTGCATCAGCACTGATCGCAGGGGTTGTCCTTACGGCGGGTCTGCCCGCACTGGCTGCCAGCGGCGCAGAGGCTGCGGAAACCGAAAGTGTGGCAGTGGTTCAGGTGGCTTCCTCTTCGGATGAGGGAGCTGCTCAGGACGAATCTGGTGTGTCGGTCGCTATGTGCATCACGGAGGATGATACGCCGCTGAGCATTCCGGATGAGGAGACCCCGCCTTCGGGCAATGCCGGAACGGGTTTCTGGAGCATTCTGTTCCAGCTGCTGAAGCATCTGGCCGGGAAGCACTGAAAAATTTGAAAAAACCTCTTGAAAATTTATCGCAACCTGATATAATACCCACATGAACAAAAACGTCCTGCCCATTGCGCGGCAGGGCGTTTTTGTCGGAAAAAATTTGTGTGATAAGGTCTGTGATGCTTTCCCAAGGAGGAACGTGCGTATGACGAAAGATATGACGCAGGGCAGCCCACTCAAGCTGATCCTTGCCTTTGCGGTGCCGCTGATGCTGGGCAGCCTGTTCCAGCAGTTCTATAATCTGGCAGATACCATCATCGTGGGCCGCTTTGTGGGCGTGGAAGCGCTGGCGGCAGTCGGCAGTGTGGGTGGTCTGAACTATCTGGTGCTGGGCTTTGTCAATGGCATTGCCTGCGGCTTCTCCATCCCCGTCTCGTGGACATTCGGTGCGAAAGACTATGTGGAGATGCGCCGCTACACCGCCAATGCCGTCTGGCTGAGTGTTTTTTTTGCCGCAGTGCTTACCGTGGTCACGGTGGCCATGACCCGTTCCATTCTGGTCTGGACCAATACCCCGGACAACATCATCGATCTGGCGGACATCTACATCCGCACCATCTTTATCGGCATCCCCTTCACCCTGCTGTACAACATGACCAGCGCCCTGATGCGCGCTCTGGGTGACAGCAAGCGGCCTCTGTACTTCCTGCTGGTGGCAAGCTTTCTGAACATCGGGCTGGATCTGCTCTGCATCATCACCTTTAAGATGGGTGTGTTCGGTGCGGCATTCGCCACCGTGTTCAGCCAGGCAGTGGCCGGTCTGGGCAGCCTGTGGTACATCCTCAAGCATTATAATGAGCTGCGCTGGAACAAAGAAGAAAGCCGCCTGAGCAGACAGCACTGTGTCAAGCTGTGCGGCATGGGCATCCCCATGGGTCTGCAGTGCAGCATCACGGCCATCGGTTCCGTTGTGCTGCAGGGTGCAGTCAATGGTCTGGGCAGTGACATCGTGGCAGCACAGACTGCAGGCGGCAAGGCGGCACAGTTCCTGTCCGTCCCGCTGGAGAGTATTGGCACGGCCATGACCACCTACGCCAGCCAGAACATGGGTGCCCACGACCTGAACCGTGTGAACAAGGGCGTGAACACCGCCCTGGGCATCGGCTGCGTGTACAGTGTGGCATCCTTCCTGATCCTGCGCGTGCTGGATAAGGCTTTGATCGGCCTGTTCCTTGAGAGCAGCCAAACCGAGATCATGGCCAACGCCCAGAGCTTCATCTTCTGGAACAGCGTGTTCTATATCCCGCTGGCGGTCCTTATCATTTACCGCTACACCATTCAGGGTCTGGGTTATTCCAGCCTGGCCATGTTTGCCGGTGTGGCAGAGATGATCGCCCGTGCTATGGTGGGTTTCCTGTTCGTGCCGCTGTGGGGCTATTTTGCCGCCTGTATTGCAAACCCGGTGGCCTGGTTCTTTGCCTGCTTCTTCCTGATCCCTGCATATATCGTTGTGTTCCGGAAGCTGAAACGGGAAAAAGCAAGACCGCACGCAAACTTGTAAAAATTGAGCCGCTCTTTTGCGAAACCGCAGAAGGGCGGCTCTTTTGTTGCCTAGTAGGGGAGGCCTTGGCAAAGAGGGAAAGCCTCATGCAATGCCAAAGCTGAGAGGTTGTAAAGAGTAGGGCCTGCCCAATTCCTTTACAAATAACACCAAAACGATTATACTATAAATAATTATGTCACAAGGGGGTGAGGAGCATGGAGCTGGAACAGATCGAGGGAACGGTGGAGGACATTATCTACGAGAACCCGGATAACGGCTATACGGTGTTTGAAATTTCCGGCGGCGGAACGGTCACCGTGGTGTGCGGGATCGTGGGCGAGCTCCATGCGGGCGAGAGCGTGGTCTGCCGCGGTAAATATGAGAACCACGCCACCTATGGCCGCCAGTTCCACGCCCAGGAGTGCGAGACCGATATGCCGAAGGATCTGGAAGCGGTGTACGCCTTCCTTGCCAGCGGCTCCCTGCCTTACATCGGGGCGCGCACGGCCAATAAGATCATCGACAAATTCGGCGCGGCGGCGCTGGAGGTGATCGCCAACGACCCTGCCCAGCTCACCCTGATCCCCGGCATCTCGGCGGACAAAGCTGACCGCATCCAGCAGGAGTTCAAGCGGATGTTCGGAATGCGGGAACTGATCGCCTATCTGGCGCAGTTCGAGATCAGCCCCCGCCGCGCCATGGAGGTGTTCCGCGTCTTTGGCCCCAGTGCCATGCAGGCCATCTCCCAGAACCCTTATCTGCTCTGTGGGGAACCCCTGCAGCTGGATTTCCGTCATGCGGACAGCATTGCACAGTATTACCACATGGAAGGGGACTGCACCCAGCGGCTGGAAGCAGCGCTTCTCCGCACCCTGCGCCATAACGCGGGCAACGGTCACACCTGCCTGCCCCGTGCGCAGCTGCTGGACACGGCATCCCACTTCATCCAGCAGCCGCCCGAAAAGCTGGCCCGTGCGCTGGACCACTGCATTGAGACCGGGCAGCTTGGCGTAAAGATGCTGGAGGCGGTGCCGTATATCTATCTGCCTGACCTGCTGGAAGCAGAACAGGCCATTGCCGACCGGCTGGCCCTGCTGGCGAAGCGGGAAAAGCAGACGGTGTGGGACCTTGATAAAAACATTCAGGTGTTGGAGCTGACCCAGGGCTTTGCCTATGCGCCCCTGCAGCGGGAAGCCATCCGCAAGGCCATGACCGAAAACTGCCTTGTGCTGACCGGCGGCCCCGGCACCGGTAAGACCACTACGGTCAACGCCATCCTGCAGCTGCTGGAGCATCAGGCAGATCGGGTGGCGCTTTGTGCTCCCACAGGCCGTGCGGCCAAACGGCTGAGTGAACTGACCGGCCGCAAGGCCTCTACCATCCACCGCCTGCTGGAGGTGGACTACTCCGGCGGTGTGGTCAGCTTCATCCACAATGACAAGAACCTGCTCAAATGCGATGTGGTCATTCTGGATGAGATGAGTATGGTGGATGTGAAGCTGTTTCAGGCGCTCATTGCAGCCCTGCGGTACAGCTGCCGCATTATTATGGTGGGTGATGCCGACCAGCTACCCAGCGTGGGGCCCGGCAACATTCTGGGCGAGGTCATCCGCTCCGGGTTGGTGCCCACCGTCTGCCTGAACGAGATCTTCCGGCAGGCCAGACGCAGCCTCATTGTGGAGAACGCCCACCACATCATCAGCAGTGAGCCGCTGCAGAAGGGCGGTAAGACAGACGATTTCTTCTTTCTGGAATCGGACGGCGATGCGGCACAGAAACTGGTGTGCGATCTTGTCACCACCCGTCTGCCCCGGAGTTATGGGTTTGACCCTGTCCGGGATATTCAGGTGCTCTGCCCCACCAAGCTGGGACCCACCGGCACCCAGGCGCTGAATGTGGAGCTGCAGAACCTGCTCAACCCGGAGCAAAAGGGCAAACCCCAGCTCCAAAGCGCCTCCCGGGTGTTCCGGGTGGGCGATAAGGTGATGCAGGTGCGGAACAACTACGAGATCGTCTGGAACCGCATTGGCGGGGAGCAGGGCGTGGGAGCCTATAACGGTGATATCGGCATTGTGGAATCCATCAACATGCGCGACCGCTCCATGGTGGTGCGGATGGATGACCGCCGCCTGCTCTACCCGGCGGAAAACCTGAACGAGCTGGAGATCGCCTACGCCATCACGGTGCACAAGAGCCAGGGCAGCGAGTTCCCGGCGGTGGTGCTGCCGGTGGCGCAGGTGCCGCCAAGGCTCTGCTACCGCAACCTCTTCTACACCGGCGTGACCCGCGCCCGCAAATTGTGCATCGTGGCCGGGCGGCGGGATGTGGTGAACCGGATGATGTCCAATGTCCGGCAGAACCTGCGGTACAGCGGCCTGTGCGAATTGCTGAAAGAGAATCTGCCACCGGAACAGATGGCGGCAGAATAACCTCTCAGGCGCTTTGCGCCAGCTCCCCTAATAGGGGAGCCAGGCTGCTGGCTTGCCTCTCCTACTAGGAAAGGTGGCATCCCATAGGGAGGACGGAGAGGTTTGGTCTATACTTTTTTACTGGCTTATGCTACAATATAAATTGATTTGATTTCCCGCCCGAACGGGCATTTATGATAGAAAACAGGGGAGCAGAGAAAGGAACGTTTCATTATGGCACAGAATGACATCGGCATCGATCTGGGCACAACGACCATTATCATTGCACAGGCAGGGCAGGGGGTCGTGCTCAACCAGCCCAGCGTGGTGGCAATGGATACCCGCAAGAACTCCGTGCTGGAGGTGGGCGACAAGGCCCTGGCCATGGTAGGCCGCACCCCCAACTATATTTCCGCCATTTTCCCGCTGAAGGACGGCGTCATCAGCGACCACACCATGACCCGGGAGCTGATCTGCCGGTTTGTGAATCAGGTGTACAGCTCCCACATGGTCAAGCCCCGGGTGGCTGTCTGCGTGCCCGCTGCCATCACCGGCATTGAGAGTGATGCCGTGGTGGAGGCCGTGATGGCCGCCGGTGCCCGTCAGGTCTACCTGATCGATGAGCCCATTGCCGCTGCACTGGGTTCCGGCATCGACATCACCCAGCCCGATGGCCGGATGATCATTGATATCGGCGGTGGCACCACCGATATCGCTGTCCTGTCTCTGGGCGGCAAGGTCAAGGCCACCAGTGTCCGCGTAGCGGGCAACCACTATGATGACGAGATCCTGAAGCATGTCCGCAACAAGTTCAGCATTGCCATCGGCCAGCGTACCGCAGAGCAGCTGAAAAAGAACGTCGCCTGCTGCCCCCAGAAAGCTGATTTCGACGAGACGATGGAGGTCAAGGGCCGCAGCCTGCTGACCGGCCTGCCCATCAAGGTGAATGTTTCCACCAGCGACCTCTACGAGCCTGTGATGATGCTGAGTGAGCAGATCGGCACTGCCGCCCATCAGGTGCTGGAAAAGACCCCGCCCGAACTGGCAGGCGATATCTTCCGCAATGGTGTGGTGCTGACCGGCGGCGGCGCACAGCTGCACGGCCTGCCCGAATACCTGAGCCAGGAGCTCAAGGTGGATGTGACCGTCTCGCCCGATCCCGTGAACTGCGTGGCGTTGGGCACCGCCATGAGCCTGGGTCTGAACGATAAGCTGGAGACCGGCTTCCTGGATGCGACCCCCCGCATGGGCCGCCGTTAACCGGGGCCCTGACCCGGCTTGTTAAGAAATTGGAAAAGTTGCAACAAAATTTTGTTCATACTTGTTGAATCGGGTCGGGAAATATTGTATAATATTGTCAAATCGCTTTTTGCGCGCCGGGGCCTGCTCCGGAGTGCGGAGTAAATTATTATTAGGAGGAAGACCATGAATCTGGGTTCTGATGTGGTTATCACCATTACCGGTATCGTGCTGGTGTTTGCCATCCTCGTCCTGCTGATGTTCATCATCACGCTGGAAGGCAAGATCTTCGACGGTATGGCCGCCAAGAAGAAGGCAGCCAAGGAGCCTGCTGCTCCCAAGGCTGCCGCAAAGCCCGCCGCCCCCGTGCAGCAGGCTGCTCCCGCCCCTGTGGTGGAGGAAGGCATCCCCGGCGATGTGGTTGCCGCAATTATGGCAGCCATCCACGCCATGGGCAATGGCAAGTACACCCTGAAGGCCGTGCGCCGTGCTGCAAATGGCTGGAGCAAGGCTGGTGTCAACGACACCACCGCACCTTTTTAACACAGGAGGAAAAACATGACACAGTTTATCGATACTCTGGTCGGTATTTTCCAGAGTTCCGGCTTCGCACGGTTCGGTGAGCCGGGCGGCTACCTCTACGCGATTATGATCTGCGTGGGCTGCTTCCTGCTGTACCTGGCCATCGTGAAGGAATTTGAGCCCCTGATCCTGCTGCCCATGGCATTCGGCATGATCCTTGCCAACCTGCCCGGCAGCGGCATTATCCACATGCAGTACTTCGTTGGTGATGGTCTCGAGCACCCGATGTGGGTCGAGATCCTGAACAACGGCGGTCTGGCCGATATGCTTTATATGGGTGTCAAGCTGGGCATTTACCCCCCGCTGATCTTCCTGGGCATCGGCACCATGACCGACTTCGCTCCCCTGATCTCCAACCCCAAGAGCCTGCTGCTGGGCGCTGCCGCTCAGTTCGGTATCTTTGGTACTTACATGGGCGCTCGTCTGCTGGCTGCTACCGGCATTGTGGACTTCACCCAGAAGCAGTCCGCTGCAATCGCCATCATCGGTGGTGCAGACGGCCCCACCGCCATCTTCGTTACCTCCCGTCTGGCACCTGAGCTGCTGGGCAGCATTGCCGTTGCGGCGTATAGCTACATGGCTCTGGTGCCCGTGATCCAGCCGCCCATTATGAAGGCGCTCACCACCAAGAAAGAGCGCACGGTCGTAATGAAGCAGCTGCGCACCGTGTCCAAGACCGAGAGGATCATCTTCCCCATCATGGTCACCATCATTGTTTCTCTGATCGTTCCCGATGCAGCCGTTCTGGTCGGTATGCTGATGCTGGGCAACCTGATGAAAGAGTCCGGCGTTGTGGATCGTATCCAGAAGACTGCCGGCAATGAGCTGATGAACATCATCACCATTTTCCTGGCTCTGTCTGTTGGCTGCACCACCTCTGCAAACACCTTCCTGAACAGCCGCACCCTGTTCATCATCGTGCTGGGTCTGATCGCCTTCTCCTTTGGTACCGCTGCAGGCGTTCTGTGCGGCAAGGTGATGTACGCCCTGACCGGCGGTCAGGTCAATCCCCTGATCGGCTCCGCTGGTGTTTCCGCTGTTCCCATGGCTGCCCGTGTTTCTCAGAAGGTCGGCCAGAGCGAGAACCCCTCCAACTTCCTGCTGATGCACGCCATGGGCCCCAACGTCGCTGGCGTTATCGGCTCCGCTGTTGCTGCCGGTATCCTGATCAACATCTTCGGCTAAGCTTTATCTGAACACTGCCGCCCCTCCTGTGCTGTACAGGAAGGGCGGTTTTTTATGTACAACCCTCTTGAATTGTGATATACTTATAAAGTAAGTGATTTTATAGAAGAACAGGTGAAACAATGGCAGCAAGTCTCCAACAGGAATTCTGCGCTCTGCGCGATACCTATATTGAAAAGCAGTTTGGCCGCCTGAACGATATGCAGCGGCAGGCGGTATTTACCACCGACGGCCCGCTGCTCATTCTGGCCGGTGCAGGCAGCGGCAAGACCACTGTTCTGGTCAACCGCATTGCAAACCTGATCCGGTTTGGCTCGGCCCATGGCTCTGACTGGACCCCCCGTGAGGTGACCGAGGATGATGTCAAGGCCCTGAAAACGGCAATTATGACCGGCACCGATGCGCCCGCCTGGCTGGACGGGATGCTGCGGCAGAACGCTGTCCGCAGTTGGAACGTGATGGCCATCACCTTTACCAACAAGGCGGCAGGGGAGCTGAAAGAGCGCCTGCGCAATATGCTGGGCGGCGAAGAGGGAGACGAGGTGTTTGCCTCCACCTTCCACTCGGCCTGTGTGCGCATCCTGCGCCGCTGGGCAGAATCCATCGGCTACCCCCGCAGCTTTACCATCTATGATACCGATGACTCCCAGCGCGTGATGAAGGCAGTCTATAAGGAACTGAGCATCGACGATAAGTTCTTCCCGATCAAGAGCGCCATCAACCAGATGAGCCGCTGGAAGGACCAGCTGGTCAGCCCGGAGGAGGCGCTGCGTACCCCGGCCCGGGACACCAAGGGAGCCATTGCCGCCAAAGTCTACGCCGCCTACGAGAAAAAGCTCAGGGAGGCAGGAGCCTTCGACTTCGACGACCTGATCTACCAGACCGTGCAGCTGCTGGCGGAGCACGAGGATGTGCGGGAGTTCTACCAGAACAAGTACCGCTACCTGCTGGTGGACGAGTATCAGGATACCAGCGTGGCCCAGTTCCGGCTGGTCAGCCTGCTCACCGGCCCGGAAAAGAACATCTGCGTTGTCGGTGACGATGACCAGAGCATCTACCGTTTCCGCGGTGCCACCATTGAGAACATTCTGAACTTTGAGCGCATCTTCCCCGGCACCAAGACCATCCGTCTGGAGCAGAATTACCGCTCCACCTCCAACATCCTGAATGCTGCCAACTGCGTCATCCAGCACAACACCGAGCGCAAGGGCAAGACCCTGTGGACCCGGAACGACGAGGGCGACAAGGTGCAGGTCTACACTGCCGAGAATGAGCAGGACGAAGCCATGCACATTGCGGATGTCATCGGTGAGCACCTGAAAGAGGGCGGGCATCTGGCGGACCATGCGGTGCTCTACCGCATGAATGCCCAGTCGGCCCCCATCGAAAGCTACTTTACCCGCGCGGGCATTCCCCATAAGATCGTGGGCGGCCAGCGCTTCAACGACCGCAAAGAGGTCAAGGACATCCACTCCTATATGTCCATCGTGGCGAACGCCCGGGATGATGTGCGCCTGCGCCGCATCATCAACGAGCCTGCCCGGAAGATCGGCAACACCACCGTCGATGTGATCGCTGACCTTGCCGCCCAGCAGGGAATCAGTATGCTGGAAGTCATCTCCCACGCAGATGCTTACGCCAAACTCAGCCGTGCCATTATGCCGCTGCTGAAATTCTGGCAGATCTACGAAAAACTGCAGGAATCGCTGGAAACCAGGACACTGGACGAATTTGCCCAGGATGTCATTGAGGTGACCGGCTACAAGGCCATGCTGGAAGCCGATGCGGCCAAGGGCCACGAGGATGCGGCAGACCGCCTGCAGAACCTGGGCCAGCTGGTCAACAACGTCAAAAACTACTGCGACCAGCACGGCGAGGAGGCCTCACTGGAAGGCTATCTGGAGGATATCGCCCTCATCAGCGACATTGACAGCTACAACGAGAGCGCTGATCAGGTGGTCCTGATGACCATCCATTCTGCAAAGGGTCTGGAATTTCCCTATGTGTTCCTCATTGGCATGGAGGAGGGGGTGTTCCCCAGCGAGATGAGCAAATACTCCGAGGCAGATCTGGAGGAAGAGCGCCGTCTGGCCTATGTCGGCATCACCCGCGCCAAGAAGGAGCTGTATATCTCCAACAGTGTCTCCCGGATGCTCTACGGCCGCACCCAGCGCAACGAGCCCAGCCGCTTCCTGCGCGAGATCGAGCCTGAGTATATAGAAGAGACCCGCAGCCCGGCGCTGGAGCGCCGTTCTTCCATGGGCTGGGGTTCCGGTTACAGTGATACCGTTCCCGGCGGGGCCTCGGGCTACTCCGGCGCGTCCGGCTGGGGCCGCAATTCCAGCAGCTTCGGCGGCCGCACCGGCGGCAGCTACCTCAACCGGGAATACAATGCCTCTGAGCGCGGCGGTTTCGGCTCCGGTTATGCAGGCCGTGGCAGCAGTGCTTCCGGGTTTGGCAGCGGAAGCAGCGCCCCGCGCACGTCCGGCTCCTCCGGTTTTGGTGTGGGCTATGGCCGCCCCGCGGCCTCCAAGGCAGCATCCAAACCCGTGAGTTTTCCGGGGAGCCCGGCAGCTTCCCGCCCGGCACCCACCGGCCCAAAGCATTACGAGGTGGGCGACATTGTGGAGCACAAGGTCTTTGGCCGGGGCAGGGTGCTGGCGGTCAAGGCCGCTGCCGGAGACCAGATCGTGGAGATCAACTTTGAAAAGGTCGGCGTGAAGAAAACCATGGCAAATTTTGCGCCGCTGACGAAAATCACGGAGGAATGAGAAAACTATGATGACCGTTCGATTGATCGCACATACCCCGGAACCGGAAAAGGTGGTGGCGGCAGCGGCCAAGCTCTGCTACTCCGATGCCCATATCACCGACCTGCTGGACGGCCTGACTGAGGAGAAAACGGCCAAGTTCCTGACCATGCTCAGCGACCTGGGCCATGCCAGCCCCATTGAACATGCCAGCTTCACCTTTGGCATTGAGGGTGTGAGCCGTACCCTGCTGGCCCAGATCACCCGGCACCGCATCGCATCCTTCAGTGTCCAGAGCCAGCGGTATGTCCGGCTGGACGACTTCCACTATGTCATCCCGCCGGAGATCGAGGCCATCCCTGAGGCAAAGGCAGCCTTTCTTGAGAGCATGGATGAGGATGCGAAGCGCTACCTGGACCTTGCAAAAAAGCTGGAGGACGGCCACACTGCCCGCCTGATGGCGGAGGGGATGCCCGAAAAGCAGGCCCGCGCCAAGGCTTCCAAACAGGCCAATGAGGATGCCCGCTTTGTGCTGCCCAACGCCTGCGAGACGAAGATGGTCGTGACCATGAACGCCCGCAGCCTGCAGAATTTCTTCCATCTGCGCTGCTGCTCCCGCGCTCAGTGGGAGATCCGTCAGCTGGCTGAGGAAATGTTCCGGCTGGTCTACCCGGTGGCACCCCATATCTTTGCCAAGGCCGGCCCGGCCTGTGTCAGCGGCCCCTGCCCCGAGGGCAAGATGTGCTGCGGCAGAACTGCCGAAGTCCGCGCAAAGTATGAGGCCATCAAGCAGGAGGCTGGTGTATGAGCAAAGGCAAGCTGATCGTTCTGGAAGGGCTGGACGGCAGCGGCAAGGGCACGCAGGCCAAGCTGCTGGCAAAGCACCTGACGGTGACGGATCATCTGGTAAGAGAGATTACCTTCCCGGATTATGACAGTGATTCCAGTGCGCTGGTCAAGATGTATCTGGCCGGGCAGTTTGGTGACAAGCCTGACGATGTCAACGCCTACGCGGCATCCAGCTTTTATGCCGTGGACCGCTATGCGGGGTATAAGTCGGATTGGGGCAAGTTCTACGAGGAAGGCGGCATCCTGATCGCTGACCGCTACACCACCTCCAATGCTGTGCATCAGTGCTCGAAACTCCCGCCGGAGCAGTGGGACACATTCCTGCAGTGGCTTTTTGACTATGAATACCACCTGCTGGGCCTGCCTGCACCGGATAAGGTGATCTATCTGCAGGTTGACCCGGCGGTGAGCCAGCGGCTGATGACTGCCCGCTACCATGGCGACGAGACCAAGAAGGATGTCCATGAAAAGGACACCGAATATCTGGCCCGCAGCCGCCGGGCGGCAGAATACTGTGCCGCACACCTCGGCTGGGATACCGTCCACTGCACAGCAGGGGAAAAGATGCGGAGCATTGAGGATATTCAGGAAGAGGTCAGAACTCTTGCTCTCGCTGTTATTTGAAACAAAAGGAGGCATCCTATATCATGTACCGTTTGATGCAGCCGTCCGATTGGGCGGAGGTGCTGGCCCTGTGGCAGGCCCAGCGCGGCGACACGGAGGAGTTTGTCCGTGGCGCTGTGGAACGCTTTGCCGGGGTGCAGAATGTCTACGTCGCGGAGGAAAACGACCACATTGAGGCTGTGGCACTGGCTGTGCCGGTGACCCTGCAGGGCCGCCCGGGCAGCTATCTGTTCGGTCTGTGTGGGCAGGGCAGCCTGCTCCTTGCGGGCCTGGTGGATACCCTGTGTGCCCAGCAGAAACTGCGGGGCGCAGGCTTTGTGGTGGCAGTGCCCGCCAGCCCGGAACAATCAACGCTGCTGCAGGATAAAGGCTTCCAGAAAGCCTTTGCCCTGCGCTGCCTGCCCCGGGAGGTGGAGCGCAACCTGTGGAGCCAGGCGGAATTCGATTCCGTGACGGCAAAAAAACTCTGCGAGCTGCGGGCAAAATACTGGCCCGACACCGTTCAGCTGCCGCCGGAGCAGATGGGGGAAGTTCTGCGGGACCTGTATTCCCGTGGTGCGACCATCGTGTCCAGTGAGCAGGGCTACGGCATCTATTTCCGCAGGGAGGATACCCTTTACTTTGTGGAGATGATGGCGGAAAATGACCGTGCTGCCGAGGTGCTGATGGAAGCCGCCCGGGAGAAAGAGGTCATTGTGGAAAAGGCTGTCATCACGGTGGGGGCTGCCCAGAATCTGTTCCTGGGCGAGGGAACCCGGCAGGAGTATGGCCTCATCCGCTTTGAAGGAGAACCTTTTGATGTTTCGGAGAGCTACATGCGCCTGATGATGGACTGAAAGGAACGTGGATATGGCAGAGAAACACCAGAAAAAGAAAAAAGGCAGTGCGCTGAAGATCCTGTTGGCCGTGCTGTTGCTGCTGGTACTGACAGCCGGTGCAGCAGGCGTGTTTGCGTATAACGAGATCAACGGCAATGGAGGAAAGCCCGGTGCAGAGGTGACCGTCAGCATCCCCCAGGGCAGCGGCGTTGCTGCCATCGCAAAGGAGCTGAAGGAGGCTGGAGTGATCCGTTCGGCCTATCTGTTCCGCTGGTATGTGGGGCACAAGGGTGCCGCCGGAAAACTGCAGTACGGTGATTTTACGCTGCAAACCGGCGGATATTCCTACGATGGCCTGATCGCAGAGCTGTCTGCGTATGCCAAGGCGGATTCGGTGCGGCTGACCTTCCCGGAGGGAACCACTGCCATTGCCATTGCCCGGAAAATGGAGGAAGCCGGTCTGTGTACTGCCGAGGAGTTTTTGGAAGAAGCCAACACCGGAGATTTCAGCGAGTACACCTTCTGGCAGTATGTCCCGGACGATGCCGATGCCCCCAATCGCTTTATGAAGTGTGAGGGTTACCTCTTTCCGGATACCTATGAGTTTTTGACGGACGATACCGTGCATCATTACGTTGCAACGTTCTATGCACACTTCGATAAACAGTTTACGGACGAGATGTACAAGGAACTGGAAAAGCAGGAGCTGACCCTGCCCGAGGTCATTACACTGGCCTCTTTTGTGCAAGAGGAAGCGGGCAACGATCAGGATTCCAATGTGGCGCAGGTGTTCCGCAACCGTCTGGCCGAGGGTTCGCCTTACCCCAAGCTCCAGAGCAATACGTCCAGCTATGTGCAGAGCGATGAGGACAACAACTACCTCTGGAACTGGGTGGCTCCGTATTATGGCGGCTGGGAGGATATCCCCGAGAACATCCGGAATGCCTACGATACCTACACCTGCACCGGCCTGCCCGCCGGGCCCATCTCGAACCCGGGCCTTGCCGCGATCCAGGCTGCTCTGGCACCTCAGTGCGATGAGGAAGTCCGGGACTGCTATTTCTTTGTTACGGACCTTTCCGGTCACTACTATTACGCCAAGACCTATGCTGAACATCAGGCCAACTGCCGGAAAGCGGCTGAAGTCAATCAGAGTTTGAAGAAGTAAGTCCCTCTCAGTCCGCTATGCTGAAAGCTCTCCCAAGGGGCGAGCCAACTGCGGCTCCGGAGTCGTCAGGTTTGCAGAAACCGATCCGGTGAGGCGGTATCGCGTCAGCGATGACAGAGAGGGTGTTAAAAAGAGAGGACGATTTTATGTTACAGATCCCGGAACTGCTGGCCCCGGCAGGCGACTTGGAGCGCCTGCGTTATGCCATCAACTATGGAGCAGACGCTGTTTATTGCAGCCTGCCGGAGTTCGGTATGCGGTCGGCTCCTGCCAATTTTACGCCGGAGCAGCTGGCCGAGGGTGTGATCTATGCCCATGCCCGTGGCCGCAAGGTCTATCTGACCATGAACACGCTGCCCACCAATGAGGAAGCTGACCGCCTGCCCGAAGCCATCAAGGCTGCTGCTGCCGCCGGTGTGGATGCCTTTATCGTGGCCGATCTGGGCGTGCTGGAAGCCTGTAAGCAGTTCGCCCCGGAGATCGATGTCCACATGTCCACCCAGACCGGCATCACCAACTGGGCCGCTGCGCGTGCCGCTTACAACATGGGTGCAAAGCGTGTGGTGCTGGCCCGTGAGATGAGCCTGCAGGATATCGCCACCCTGCGCGATAAGACCCCGCCGGAGCTGGAGATCGAGGCGTTTGTCCACGGAGCCATGTGCATGAGCATTTCGGGCCGGTGCCTGCTCTCCAATTACATGGCAGGCCGGGATGCAAACCGGGGCCAGTGCGCCCAGCCCTGCCGCTGGAAGTATTACCTGAGCGAGGAGACCCGCCCGGGCCAGCTGTATGAGATCGGCGAAAATGAGAACGGCAGCTATATCCTCAATGCAAACGATCTGTGCACCGCTCCCTTCATCGACCTCATCTGCAAGGCAGGTGTGGACAGCCTGAAGATCGAGGGCCGCGCCAAGACGTTCTACTATGTCGCCAGCGTCACCGCCGCCTACCGCAAGGCTCTGGATCAGTATCTGGCCGATCCGTTCAACGATAACTTTGAGCTGAGCGATGACGTTCTGGCCGAGCTGACCCGTACCAGCCACCGGCACTACTCCCCGGGCTTCTACTTTGGCCGTGAGCAGGCCCGTCAGGCAACCGACAGCGCTACTTATATCCGTGAGTGGGAGTTTGTGGGCACTGTGGAAAGCTGGGAGAATGGTGTTGCCTCCTGCCAGCAGCGCGGCAAATGGAGCCTTGGGGACACGCTGGAGGTGCTCTGCCCGGATGGCCGCAGCATCCCGCTGCACCCGGAGTGGATCAAAAACGAGGCAGGGGAGAGCGTGGAATCCACCCCCCACGCCATGGAAAAGTACACCATCCCCACCCCGGAGCTACCCCCCATGAGTCTGCTTCGCCGGAAGGTAGAAACTCTTGACAAATGATTCCAGAAGCAGTAAAATAATAAAGTCAAAATGAACGATATCCTCTGGCTCTAGTGGTCAGAGGACAGTTGAGGGCTCGTAGCTCAGTTGGGATGAGCGTTCGGTTCGCATCCGAAAGGTCGAGGGTTCGACTCCCTTCGAGTCCATACAGCAGAAAACCGCTCTGTCGTAGCTATACGGCAGGGCGGTTTTCTTGTTTGCAGTTCTATGAGACGGTGAAGATTATTCTGGCTGATCTGGAGCCGGTTCAAAGGTGGAAAATTACTGCTCTTCAAACCTTGAAAGTGCTAGAAATCAAGGTTTCATGCGGGTTAATGCCGTGATACACTCGGTATGACTTTCGTTGTCCAAACACAGATCGATATCTTTTTCAACGATGGGCAGCCGGAATTTGATGGATTTGAGCCACTGACCGTTGGGCTGACGCTCCGGGTAGATCTGAATTTCAGAAATCAGATGTTCCATCAGCTTTTTGCGTTCAAGGGGATTCATCACATTGTAGAGCTTTTCAAAGCAGATGAGAACTTTGTAAATGTTATCGCCTGTGATTTTATCCGCTTCGATCGCCTGCTTCTTTGCCCGGGCATCCATCAGGTTGTTTTCGGCTTCCTCGATTTTATCGTACATCCTGTAAAGCCGCTCGTCAAGGTCAGATTTGCGGATGATGTAGTGGCGGTCATCCGGATCAAGTGTGTCGATTTCCTCCATGATTTTGGACTTGATGGAATAATACTGCCGCAACTGCTTTTCAGCGGCAGCAATTTCCTGTTCAATGGCAATGGTGTCTACTTTGCTGTTGATCTTCTCCTGCATCATGGCGGCAAACTTTGGATTGCTGACCAGTTTGATGATAACCTCCACCACGGCGTTGTCCAGAACTTCTTCCTGAATTTGCTTGTTGAAATCGCATTTTTGCCCACGTTGCATCTTGCGGTGCTTGCAACTGTAATAAGAGAAAGATTTATAGGGTGTGCCATCTTTCTTTCGTTTGGTGCATTTGTTGCTGTACATTCCAGCACCGCAAATGGGGCACTTGACAAGGGCGGATAATAAATGCGCCTGTTCCGTCTTGCTGCGGTTGACTGGTTCGTATCGTTTGGACTGCGCCAACAGCTTGACCTGTGCAGCGTTCCACAATTCTTCCGATACGATGCCCTCGTGCAGGCCGTCCACCAGTAAATAATTCTCCTGTGGAACCTGATGATATTCGTTCCGGGTGCCGTGAATCTTTTCGAGTTTGCGGCGACCAAAGGCGATTTTTCCGCAGTAGACGGGGTTCTTCAGGATGGCACGAATCAACGTTGCGCTGAAAAGGGGAGAGGTGCCATTTTGACGAGCAAGTTTCTGAAAGCCGTGGGTCTCCAGATATTTGGAAAGACCATTTGCACCTGTGTCCGTGTTTACATATTGCTCAAAAATCGTGCGAATGGCAGGGGCTTCATCCTCATTGATTTGCAGCACACCGTCAACCAAACGATAGCCATAAGGCGCAAATCCGCCGTTCCAGCGGCCTTCCCTTGCTTTCTGGATGCGACCTTCCATGGTTTGGACACGGATGTTCTCACGCTCGATCTCAGCGACAGCAGACAAAACGGAAATCATCAGCTTGCCAGCGTCTTTAGAAGAATCAATGCCGTCCTCCACGCAAATCAGGTTCACACCAAAATCCTGCATTACCTGCAAGGTAGACAGTACATCGGCAGCATTGCGGCCAAAACGGGAGAGCTTGAACACCAGCACATAGGCAACGCCATCCTTGCCGGATTTGATGTCCTCCATCATCCGGCAGAAAGAAGCACGGCCTTCAATGGATTTACCCGATTTGCCTGCATCCTCGTATTCGCCGACGATCTGGTAGTCATTGAAGTCTGCATAGGCTTTCATGCGGGCTTTCTGCGCATCCAGTGAATAGCCATCGATCTGCATGGCCGTGGAAACACGGGTGTAAATGTAAACCTTTGTCTTTTCCTGTGACATAAGAAAACCTCATAAAACGGTTATTTCTTGCCTGCTTTCTGCTCCAGAAACTTAATGGAATCCAGATAATCCTGCTCCACATCGCTGAGGGTTTTAGCCTTGTATTTCCGATATTCGGTAGTAGCTTTGTCCACTGCCTGCTTGTGGGTCACACTGCCATTGCCAACAAGAAGCTGCTCACCGCTCATGGTTAAAATGCGGTCAAGGTGGTTTGCCCAATCCTGCATGGTCATGGGCTGTTCACGTTCTGCCTGACGTTCTGCGAAATCCAGATAACCGGAAACCAACTGCCCCATAGCACGAAGCTCTTTCTCGTTCAGATAGTTTTTGGCAATAGTAGTTTCTCGTAAAGTGGGCTGGTTTCCTGCAAAAGTGGTCAGACCCATAAATTCCTTTTCGGCATCTGCACGGTTGTAAATGACCTCGGCGGCAGTCTGACCGTGGATGGCATAATGAATTTTATTCTGGACTTTTTTGAAGAACTGGACGGAGATTTCTGCTTTTGGGTCGTAGTCAATGCTGGTTGCATAGATTTCCAGAACCTGACGATAAAACACTTTTTCGGAAGCACGGATGTCACGGATGCGTTCTAACAGCTCTTTGAAATATCCACCGCCGCCCAGATTTTTCAGGCGTTCGTCATCCAGCGCAAATCCCTTGCGCATATATTCCTTCAGGATGCCAGTTGCCCAGATACGGAACTGTGTGCCTCGTTTGGATTTGACGCGGTAACCGACGGAAATGATAACGTCAAGATTATAGTAATCCACGTCGTATGTCTTTCCATCAGCGGCAGTGTAGGCAAATTTTGCCCACACTGATTCCTTTTGGAGCTCGCCTTCTTTGAAAATGTTTCGAATGTGTTTTCCGATAACGCTGCGGTCACGTTGGAACAAATCGGCCATCTGGTCAATGGAAAGCCAGACAGTGTCACCGTCAAAGGTAGTATCAATTTTGGTCAGGCCATCTTCTGTGGTGTAAATGAGGATGGAATTTTTAGGAGAGTCATCTGGACGATTCATTTTAAGTACCTCGTTCCGTGTATGTAGTACAGTGGAGAGGAAGACCCTACCACTGTGTTGGGACAAGTATTACAAGAATATTATATCATGCTGCAATGGTGGTATCAACAGCATCTTGTTGATTTTCGTTGTTTGATAAGGACTCTGCTTTGTCTATCTCCAAGACAGATGCATACTTCTCAATCACATCAGCTAGAAAGGTTGCGAATGCGCTCCATTCATCGAGTGTGGGCGTAGAGCAGTCCGAAGAGGAAGGGCCGGTTTCTGTACGGTGGCAATTATTCAATAGGCAACTCCATTTCCTTGTAGCAGAACTTTGACTGTCCTGCGAATTTTAGAAACATCCCTTGATTCATCCGATCAAAAGTTTCAGTCGCTCCAGCTTTTCCTGTGCGTTCTCCTTCCGTAAGCTGACCCCAATGCAGGAAATCGGAATGCACATTTCCACAGGCGGTCATAGATGCGGGCATGGGTGGTATCCTGTGGGTGCCGTATCTCGTCCAGCGTCAGGTTGGTGGTGACGATCAGCGGCTTCCGGCTGCGGTATCGGCTGTCCACGATGTTGTAAATTTGTTCCAATGCGTACTCGGTGCCACGTTCCATGCCGAAATCATCAATGATGAGCAGGGGATAGCGGCAGAGCCTGTCCACAATATCATTGCGCCCGGAAAAGCTGCTGTTCAGCTCGTTCAGGATTCGTGCAAAGTTCGTCATCCGCACAGGCACTTCCTGTTCCATCAGAGCGTTCGCAATGCATCCGGCAAGGAAACTCTTGCCGGTGCCAACACCGCCCCAGAGAAGCAGCCCAAGGTTCTCTGAACGCATGGTCTGCCATTGCTCCACATAGCGGTGTGCATAGTGCATCTGAGGGCTGCGGCTATTGTCGTTTTCAAAGGTCCAGTCCAGCATTGCCGGGTCTGAAAATCCTTCTGCTTTCAGCCGTCGCACAAGGTCGATGCGTTTTTGCTGGTTGATAAGGGCTTCCTGCTTTTCTCTTTCCGTGCGCTGGCAGCTGCATTCAATGGGGTGCTTGTTCTTGCCCATCAGAGCGAGGCCCTTTGCAAAGAATGCTTCTTTTGGGGTATGACATTTTCCGCAATAAAGCAGACCGTCCTTGCCATAATAATCTTCGGGATTTTCGGGAATACTGGAAACGGACTGTTCAAAAATTTTTTCAATCGTCTTTATAGGCTTTCTCCTTCCGTGAATGTGCAGTCCGGGATACCCGGTGTCGATTTTCGTTCTGTTTTCTGCCGTTTCGCCCAGATGCGCAGGGTGGCAGCATGGTCGGCGTACTTCTTACCGGTGGACTGGATATAAGCCGAAAGTTGCTCGATCAGGCTGTCCAGCCCGAAGAAATCGGCTTTAAGCCGCTTGTACTCCATCTCTGTTAAAAAGACATTCTGATATTCGCCAAAGGTCAAATGAGCAGCTGTTGTTTTTATCAGGTGGTTATCTTTCAGGCTGTTTTTATTACGTTGGTTAGTGGAACACTTTTGTTCCGTGGAAGATATCATTTCTGTTCCATCGGATGGAACAAAATCGTTCCATGCAGGGGAACATTTTTGCACTGTCGGAACTTTTACAAAGATGCTGTTGGGCACAGTAATGCGACCTCTTCTGCGCTCAATCAAATCAGCATCTTCCAGTGAATGCAACGCACGTTTAATACTCATGGTGCTGCATCGTAGAGCATTGCTTAATGATGAAAGAGGGAAAATCACATAGACGAAGCCGCGCTCATCCATCCAGTTATTCTTTTGGGAAAGTGTTGCCCGGTCCAGCAGCAGGGTGTAGAGCAATTTTGCTGTGTGGCTCAGGTTTGTATCCAGTAGAAAGCGAGCATAGGACAGATATTGCGGCAAAGGTGTAGTGACCGTCAGGTAGTCGGAAATAAAATTCACCTCCAGTGTTTTTTCATCAAACAAATTTTTGAAAAGCATTTTACTGGCTGTTGGTAGTCTCCAGAAGATGCTGCCGATGCTGTTCTTTCAGATGCACAATATAGCTTTCTGCCTTTTGCAAAGCAGCAATAACTTTTGCTTCAATCTCTACATTTGTCAGAAAGTCAGGATAACGAGCAAAACGTTGATCGATGCGAAACATAAAACTCTCTGATGCACCGTAGATTTCACTGAACATTCCTTCGGCATCGGCGACATGATCAACCGTTGCCATCTTTTCTCCTAGCTCACGAATGGTCTGGAGTTCAGTGCTGCGCTTTCCCGATGAAATAAAAGGTCGATTCTCCGAGAGTGGATCAGCCGTTTGGATCTTCGATGTGGCAGCAGTAGAAAAATTGTTTTCGGCGACCTTGGAAAGCAATTCTGAATTTTCATAGGTGTCTGCACTATCGTCTGGTTTACCGTTCAGCTTTTCCTCTCGCCACGTTGATACCACGGTGGGCAATGCTTCCGTGGGAGTTCCACGGATAATGGTAGCCTCTCGCTGGGATAGCTTAAGTTTGCCGGATAAGATTTCTTCCTGAATGCCGGGGCAGTATTTTTCCATCAGCTCAACGGTTTTCATGAACTGCTTGGCACGAATTACGAAAGAAGGGCTTACATTGTTTTCTTTGGCGATTCGTTCGGTCGTGTTTTCTACCGATGGCAAATTGTCAATTTGACAGTTTGCCACCTGTGTGTACTGATTGCCATGATTTCCCCCACGAGTGGATTTTTCAGAATGATACTGCTTTCCAATCAGAAACTTTTTCTGTTCGGGTGTCAAATTCCGGCGACCCAGCTGATGTTTGCAGATCCATGCAAGAACATCTTCACGGGTTTCGCAGATGCAGGAGATCGAGCGGGTGGTATAAGGGATTTCTGGGTGCTGCTGGAGAATCTTATAGCGATTGTGGCCATCAACAAGAATGTTGCCCCAGACAATCAGGGGAGACAGGACTTCACCTTCTGAAAGGATGTTTTCTTCCAGTTGCTGAAATTCTTCATCGGTCAATGCAGGAATCTGAGATTGAAATTCGGAGTCGATGATAAATTCAAACTTGTTTTTCCTCATAGGCAAAATCTCCTTTCAAAAATATATTGGTACTTCAGCCGTTCTCCCTGCATGGCCTTCCTACCCCCTTTCAGCGGCGTTTTCCGGCTCTCCCTTGCGGGGTCATGGCCGGGTATCCCATGCAGACGGTCATTCGGTTCTCAAGGTTCGATGAAGGCTTGTAGAAAGCATATCACAATCATACAAGCGTTTTTAGGACGTATCAGGTCCGGTTTTGAGGGAGAAAACCGGACTTGGGAGGTCCGGTTCTTGTTAACAGCTCTGGATAGAGCATATCATAATAACACTCAAATTTTTAGGAGGTGATACTTCCGCTTTTGTGCAATATTGAATGAATCAACGACGATTTTTTGGAAACGATTTTTTCTACAAGAAATTTGCTTATTCAGCGTCTGTTAAGATGCGCAGTCGGCACAGTTTATGTGCTGAATATCGGGTTTTGGCGAAGCCCAACAATCGTTTTTGAAGTCGGATTTGAAAAATCTGATTCAAAACTTGTGAGTTGGCACCAACTCGCCCTGCTTGCTGCGGTTGCAAATTCGAAAATTTTTGTGCAGAAAAATAACCGCCCGCTTCAAGTTGAACTTGAAAACGGACGGTCTCGATTGCAAAATGATTTTCAAATTTGGAAGTCGCATTGAGAGGCTTCATAGCGCTCGCAAGCAGGGCAGACGTATATACAACGTCTGCATCTGCAAGCAATGTGTCTGTCTATACAAACACCATTTGCGTTGCAAAATACTTGTTGGGAACACCCAAACCCTCGAACTGCATCCCGTGGATGCAGGCTGTTTTAAGCAAACAAAAAGGAAAACGGTTTTACTTCTTACGGAATTCTCCATACAGCCACTCTGCCAGAGCTGACATAATAGCCTTGTACTTGCTGGTATCCTCAAACAGGGAAGAAAAGGTGTCCTGCGCTTCAAGATAGCTGTCCTGTGCGGCAGTATCAAAAGCCTTGGGGAAGATGCTCTCGGTGAAGATCTGCGGGTCGGAGCTGCGCGCCAGCTTTGCCAGTTTCGGATCGGCCAGCAGACGGTCATGCAGGGCAGCAAGCAGTACCCGGTCGGCATTGGTGAACTCGCCCTTGAACTTCTCGTTGATCTTCAAAATGATCTCGTCCAGCGGCTCCTTGGGGTCGTGGCCGAGAGCACCCTTCTGGGTGACCGGCTCGTAGATGCCTTTGGCGTGTTCCAACTCGATGGCACCGGTAAAGGTCTTTTGCAGCTTGTAATACTCCAGCTGCAATTTGCCCTCCAGATCCAGCGGAGAGACCTCGTCTGGCGGCAGCAGTTTGAGCAGGTAAGCGCAGAATACGTTCTCCTTGTGCAGCTCTTCATCGAACATCCGCGCCACCTGTGAAACGTAGCCGTACCACTTGACAAGGCTGCGCAGCAGGCGGCGGAACTGGTACCGCTCAGCCTGCGTTTTCTGGTTGTAGCGGTCTGCCACCGGCTTCAAGACACTGCTCATGCGGCCCACGGCGTTTTTATCCTGCTTGGTGCTGCGGAAATACTCCTTGGCAAAGGCTTCCACGTCTGCATCGGAATAGACGGCAAAGCTCCGCAGATCCTTCTGGGTCTTGTAAATGAGGTCGGTGTTGACCTCCTGCTCCAGAAAGGTTTCCTGATAAAACGGCTGGAAGGCCTCCCGGATGTCCTCTGCCTTGTTCACAAAATCCAGCACAAAGGTGTCGGTTTTGCCGGGGTAGGTGCGGTTCAGGCGGGAGAGGGTCTGCACCGCCTTGACGCCCTTCAGCTTTTTGTCCACGATCATGGTGTGGAGCAGCGGTTCGTCAAAGCCTGTCTGGTATTTTTCTGCCACGATGAGCACATTGAAGTTGTTGTGGAACTCCTTTTTGGTCTGGCTCTCTGCAATGTGGCTGCCGTCAGCGCGGACGTTCAGGGACTGCTCCGTGTACTCTACGCCGCCGTCCGGTACGGCACCGGAAAACGCCGCTAAGATCTGCACATCGTCATAGCCCTGCTCGGCAATGTAGCGCTTGACCTCGTGGAAGTACCGCACCGCTGCCAGCCGGGAGGAGGTGACTACCATCATCTTGCCTCGCCCTCCGATCTTGTGGCTGGTGGTCTCCCGGAAGGTCTCTACAATGATCTTTGCCTTCTGGCTGATGTTGTAGGGGTGCAGCTCCTCATACTTGCGGATAAGCTTTGCCGCCCGGCTGGCAGGCAGGTCGGGGTTGTCCGGGATGGTCTTGGCGATCTTGAAGCAGGTGGAATAGGTCATGTAATTTTGCAGCACATCCAGAATGAACTCTTCCTCGATGGCCTGCCGCATACTGTAAATGTGGAAAGGGTGGTGGCTGCCGTCCGGGTACTCGGTGCCGAACAGTTCCAGCGTGGCGGCTTTTGGGGTGGCGGTAAAGGCAAAGAAGGACAGGTTCTTGTGCCGCCCGTGGGAGGTCAGTTCCTTCACCAGCGCATCCTCCGGGTCGATCTCGTCCTCCGCTTTGCCCTCCAGCTCGGCATATTCCCGCAGTGCGTCCTCGGTGTCGGCAAGGGCGGCTTTCAGCTTCAAAGCAGAGGTGCCGGTCTGGGAGGAGTGCGCTTCGTCGATGATAACGGCATAGTTCTTCCCGGCGGTCTTGTTCACCTCAGTATAGATGACCGGGAACTTTTGCAGTGTGGTGATGATGATGCGTGCGCCGTTGTTGATGGCATCCCGCAGGTCGCCGGAGTTTTTGTCCTCGCCGATGGCCTCCACCGCACCCAGCGTATGGTCGAAGCCGGAGATGGTCTCCTGCAGCTGTGCGTCCAGAACGGTGCGGTCGGTCACCACGATGACGCTGGCAAACACCGGCTTGTTCTCGGCATTGAACAGGGAAGCCAGCCGGTACGCCGTCCAAGCAATGGAGTTGGACTTGCCCGACCCGGCGCTGTGCTGGATGAGATAGTGCTGCCCGGCACCCTTCTGCCGCACATCTGCCACCAGCTTGCGCACCACGTCCAGCTGATGATACCGGGGAAAGATCAGGGTCTTGCCGTCCTGCAGGCTCATGAACTTTTGCAGGATGTCCATCATGCTGTCCTTCTGGAACACTTCTTCCCAGAGGTAGGCGGTAAGGTAGCCGTTGGGGTTGGGCGGGTTGCCTGCACCGCCGTCCCGCCCGGCACCGTTAGAGCCCTGATTGAAGGGCAGAAAGCGGGTGTCCTTGCCCGCCAGCCGGGTGGCCATCCGCACCTCGGTCAGGTCTACGCAAAAGTAGCCCAGAATGCGCTTGTTGAACTGGAAACATACCTCCCGGGGGTCCCGGTCGTGCATCCACTGCTGTTTGGCGTTCTCCACGGTCTGCCCGGTGAACTGGTTCTTCAGCTCAAAGGCGAACACCGGGATGCCGTTTACCGCCAGCACCATGTCCACCGAGTTGTGGGTGGTGTCGGAGTAGAACCACTGCCGGTTGCAGGTAATCTCGTTTTGGGCGTAGCGCTGGGCGTCCTTCTGGTTCAGCGCAGATTCCGGCTGAAAATAGCACACCCGGAACCGCCGTCCCCGGTGCTTGAACCCATACCGCAGCACCGAAAGCAGCCCGTCCGCATCGCAGGCATTGTTAAAGGCCGTGCAGAACTTCCGCACCGGGTTTACCGGGTTCTGCTTTTCAAAAAATGCCCACTCGTTGGGCTGGGTCTTTTGCACAAAGCGGATCAGGGTATCCACAAACAGCCCCAGCTTGGGGTCGTAGCAATCCCCGTTGCGGGTGTAGCCCCCGGCAGGGGAGAGCAGCGCCGCCGCAATGTCCGATTCAAACTGCTTTTCGGTGGTGTTGAGGGGCATGGTTAGACCTCCTTTTGTTATCGCCATAAAAAGTGTCTGGAACAAAGCTGCTCCAAATTTTTGTCATCAATTCCGATACTGTGAAGAATCATACAGTAAATTAAACCAGTTAGATAAAGCGCAGTTGTTACAATATGCTCATCCAAAACAGCTTGTGTTCCATGCGTAGTTCTATTGCGATAGATGATTAAATTCTGGATGTCATCTTCTGTTGGAACGATTTCAAATTTATCAAATAGCTTTCGGATGAATTTTTGATATTTGACATAAAAGAGACAGACTTTATCTGCGTCAGCGATAGTCATATATTTGAGTCTACCGCAAATCATATCGTTTGTTTTCTTTGAAAATTTTCCATTTTTCTTTTGGAAATCCTTTGCAACTTTCTGTAATTCTTTCACAAGTGACTGAAGCCGCAGTTCTTCTTGAATATAGGTGTCGTTTTTGTTGTCTTGTATAGCTGACGTAATATCATCGGATTTTTTTAGACGTGCGATTTCGCATTCCAAACAGGTTACAATCCCTTTGACCATATCGTTAGTCACTCGACCAAGGCCTTTATCATCTTCTGGCACGAAGTTCATAAAAGAAAAAGGATTGTTTTTTTGCTCACAGTAAATTAACTCAATCAAAGAAGAAAGAGTGACATCTAAATCATTGAAGCAAATATTGTTTGGGGCTTTTTTCTGAGTCACAGTAGAAGAACCTTTTGAATAAACCAAAGCGGTATCCATCAAAAGTGAAATGAACCCCAAAAGTTAGACAAAAATTGAATTAAGCAGCTCCAACGGTCTG
>OGPC01000417.1_pt1 | contig 40503 bp, 31 predicted proteins | sample 1552911 | NCBI WGS metagenome assembly OGPC01 (sample SAMEA2580248, study PRJEB22360) | human gut metagenome | biome: human gut; feature: human-associated habitat; material: faeces | place: Denmark | collected 2008/2010 | reverse complement strand
AGAAGATACAAAAGCACAGATCATAAAGATTCTTGGTTGATATTTTGTACATTTAAGAATACAGTGCAATTCTTGAATCTTAAATAACCTTATGATATAATGTTTGCCAATAGGGTCAGCCCAGAAGAGAAGAAAGAGGTATAATCTGTGAAACTATCAAGTTTAGCAAGCAGCAGTGAAGGAAATTGCATATATGTTGGAACGAAGAAGACGAATGTATTAGTTGATTGTGGAGTCAGTGCAAAGCGTATTGAAAATTCCCTTTCAGAACTTGATCTTACCGTTCCAGAATTTGATGGAATTTTGATCACACATGAGCATACGGATCATATCAAGGGACTTGGTGTTATCGCAAGACGATATGGACTTCCAATCTTTGCAACAGGAAAGACAATCGATGCGATTTTTGATTATAAGAACCTTGGGAAAGTTGATAAAAGCCTTTTTCATTCGATTGAAGCAGACAAACCATTTGAGATCGGAGATATGAAAGTCAATGCATCTCATATATGGCATGATGCTGCAGATCCTGTTTGTTACTCGTTTTACTCAGAAGAAGGGGCCAAGGCAAGCATTGCAACAGATCTTGGAGACTACGATGAATATCTGGTAGAGAAGATATATGATTCGGATATTTTATTTGTAGAAGCTAATCATGATGTGAATATGCTTCAGGTTGGACGTTATCCGTATTATTTGAAGAGACGGATCCTTGGAAGAGAGGGACATTTATCGAATGAAAGATGTGCTGAACTGATTGAGGAAGTTGCAACACAGAAGACAAAGAAAGTTTATCTTGGACATCTGAGTAAAGAGAATAATTACGAAAAACTGGCATACGAGACGGTAAAGATTTCTTTACATAATTTTACATTACCGATCGAAGTAGCCAGAAGAGACACGGTATCTACCGTAACCAGTGTATCATAAACATTTAGGAGGAATAACAAAAATGGAAAAAACAGTAATCACAGTTGTTGGAAAAGACGGTGTAGGAATCATCGCAAAGGTGTGTAACTATTTAGCTAGCAACAATGTTAACATCTTAGACATCTCCCAAACGATCACAGGCGGCTTCTTTAACATGATGATGGTCGTAGATCCAGCTGGTTCATCCAAAGATATCGCATTATTATCCAGTGAGTTAAAACAGATCGGTGAAGAAATCGGTGTTGTAATTCAGGCGCAGAACGAAAGAATCTTTGATATTATGCACAGAATTTAGTGGGGTGGCATCATGATTAATCTGAATGAAGTATTTGAAACGAATAAAATGATCCATGAGATGAATTTAGATGTTCGTACGATCACGATCGGTATCAGTTTATTAGATTGTGTTGGTGCAACACTAGAAGAGGTCAAGGAGAATATTTATAATAAGATCACAACAGTTGCAAAAGATCTTGTGAAGACAGGAAAAGATATCGAGAATGAATTTGGTATTCCGATCGTTAACAAGCGAATTTCTATCACACCAATTTCTTTAGTGGGTGGGAATGTATGTAAGACACCAGATGATTTCGTAGAACTTGCGAAAGTATTAGATGCAGCAGCAAAGAAAGTTGGAGTCAACTTCTTAGGTGGATATTCTGCATTAGTAAGCAAAGGAATGACAAAAGCAGATGAATTATTGATCCGTTCTATTCCAAAAGCATTAGCAGAGACAGACTTTGTATGTTCCTCTGTTAATGTAGGTTCTACAAAGACAGGAATCAACATGGATGCAGTGAAATTGATCGGTGAGATCATCAAAGAAACAGCAGAACTTACAAAAGACAACCAGTGTCTTGGATGTGCGAAGTTCGTAGTATTTTGTAATGCACCAGATGATAACCCATTTATGGCAGGAGCTTTCCATGGAGTTACAGAAGCAGATGCGATCATCAATGTAGGTGTTAGTGGACCAGGTGTTGTAAAACGTGCGATTGAAAATGTTAGAGGAGAGAACTTTGAAGTTCTTTGCGAGACGATTAAGAAAACAGCGTTTAAAGTAACTCGTGTCGGACAGTTAGTAGCGAAAGAAGCATCTAAGAGACTTGGAATTCCATTTGGGATCATTGATCTTTCTCTTGCACCAACACCAGCAGCAGGAGACAGTGTTGGAGAGATCTTAGAAGAGATTGGATTAGAGTATGCAGGAGCACCAGGAACAACAGCAGCCTTAGCGATGTTAAATGACCAAGTGAAGAAGGGTGGAGTTATGGCTTCCTCTTACGTTGGTGGATTAAGTGGAGCATTCATTCCAGTCAGCGAAGACCAGAGAATGATTGATGCAGTGAATGCTGGAGCTCTGACAATTGAGAAATTAGAAGCAATGACATGTGTATGTTCTGTAGGACTTGATATGATCGCAATCCCAGGAAAAACAAAAGCAACAACGATCGCAGGACTGATCGCAGATGAGATGGCACTTGGTATGATCAATCAGAAGACAACTGCTGTCCGTGTGATCCCAGCAATCGGAAAAGATGTTGGAGATCAGGTAGAATTTGGTGGATTACTTGGATATGCACCAATTATGCCAGTGAACGAATTTTCATGTGATGCATTTGTGAATCGTGGAGGAAGAATTCCAGCACCGATCCATAGCTTTAAAAACTAGAAATCAAGATATTTTTGAGGTGACAATTTTGGGGTATTAGATCAGCATGCAGACATTATATCATCAGAATCAGATATGGTGGACATGCATACAGGAAGAGAACGAATGTCCGGATCATCTGTTAAGAGAACTTGGGAACGGCTGCATAAGATTATAGAGGAATTCCCATAAGTTCAAAGGAACGGCATAGGCCGTGGACTATATTATATAAACACAAATTAAGAAGAGAATTTAAAAGGAGATATATAAAATGAGTCAAAACGTATATGATGTGCTGCAAGAAAGAGGATTTATCGCACAGACAACACACGAGGAATTAAGAGAACTGTTAGGAAAAGAAAAAGTAACATTCTATATCGGATTTGATGCAACAGCAGACAGTTTAACAGCAGGACATTTTTTAACGATCATGGCAATGATGCATATGCAGAAGGCAGGACATCGTCCAATCGCTCTTTTAGGTGGTGGAACAACTATGATCGGAGATCCATCTGGAAAATCTGATATGAGAAATATGTTAACAAAGGAAACGATCGATCATAATGCGAAACGTTTCAAAGAACAGTTATCAAGATTTATCACATTTGATGATGATAAAGCAATCTTAGCAAATAACGCAGATTGGTTATTAAATTTAAATTACGTTGAATTCTTACGTGAAGTTGGAGTTCATTTCTCAGTCAACAAGATGTTAACAGCAGAATGTTACAAACAGAGAATGGAACGTGGACTTACATTCTTCGAGTTTAACTATATGTTAATGCAGGGATATGATTTCCTTGAGTTAAATAGAAGATATGGATGTAAATTAGAGATGGGTGGAAACGACCAGTGGTCTAATATCCTTGCAGGAGCTGACTTGATCCGCAGAAAAGAAAAGAAAGATGCTTACGGATTAACATTAACACTTCTTACAAGAAGCGACGGAGTGAAGATGGGTAAAACAATGGCAGGTGCTGTATGGCTTGATCCAGAGAAGACATCTCCATACGATTTCTACCAGTACTGGAGAAACGTGGACGATGCCGACGTCTTAAAATGTATCCGTATGCTGACCTTCCTGCCGCTGGAGCAGATCGACGAGATGGATTCCTGGGAAGGAAGCAAGCTGAACGAGGCAAAAGAGATCCTGGCCTATGAGCTGACCTCCATGGTACACGGCGAGGAAGAAGCAAAGAAAGCGCAGGAAGGCGCACGTGCCGTATTCTCTACCGGAAGCTCCGAGCATATGCCGACCAGTGAAATTTCTGCAGAGGATTTCACGGACGATAAAATCGATATCGTAACCCTTCTTGTCAAAGCAGAGCTTGCAAAGACCAGAAACGAAGGACGCCGTGCCGTAGAGCAGGGCGGTGTATCCGTAGACGGTGAGAAAATCACAGATCCGAAATATGCCGTAGAAAAAGCAGCCTTCGGCGAGGACGGTATCGTTCTGAAAAAAGGAAAGAAGAATTTCAAAAAAATTTGCGTTAAATAATTAAGTGTGCTATTATAAAAGAATGGATTCCCGGAAGAAATTCCGGGACACACTGAATTATTTGGAGGACAAACAGTCATGGAAAAATATGGCGTAAACGAATTACGAAAGATGTTTCTTGAGTTCTTCGAGAGCAAAGGACATCTTGCTATGAAGAGTTTTTCGTTGATTCCACACAACGATAAAAGTCTTTTACTGATCAACTCCGGTATGGCTCCGCTGAAACCTTACTTCACAGGCGCAGAGATTCCGCCGAGAAGAAGAGTAACAACATGCCAGAAATGTATCCGTACCGGCGATATTGAAAATGTAGGAAAAACAGCCCGTCACGGCACCTTCTTTGAGATGCTCGGAAACTTTTCCTTCGGTGATTATTTCAAACACGAAGCAATCGCATGGTCCTGGGAGTTTTTAACACAGGTAGTAGGGCTCGATCCGAATCGTCTGTACCCATCCATCTATCAGGACGATGATGAAGCATTTGATATCTGGAACAAAGAGATCGGCATCCCGGCAGACCGTATTTTCCGTTTTGGAAAAGAGGACAACTTCTGGGAGCATGGCGCAGGTCCGTGCGGTCCGTGTTCTGAGATTTATTATGACCGCGGAGAAAAATACGGCTGCGGCAAACCGGGATGTACCGTTGGCTGCGAGTGTGACCGTTACATGGAAGTATGGAACAACGTATTCAGCCAGTTCAACAACGACGGCGAGGGCCACTACACCGACCTGATCCAGAAGAACATTGATACCGGTATGGGACTTGAGCGTCTGGCCGTTGTCGTACAGGATGTAGATTCCATCTTCGATGTCGACACCATTCAGGCACTCCGCAACAAAGTATGCGAAATCTCCGGAAAAGAGTATGATAAAGATCATGAGACCGATGTTTCCATCCGCCTTATCACAGACCATATCCGTTCCGCAACATTCATGATTTCCGATGGAATCATGCCGACCAACGAAGGAAGAGGCTACGTACTGCGCCGTCTGATCCGCCGTGCAGCACGTCATGGCCGTCTGCTTGGCATTGACGGACTGTTCCTTGCCCGCCTTTCCGCAAGCGTAATCGAAGGCTCTAAAGACGGATATCCGGAACTTGAAGAGAAAAAAGATTTCATCTTCAACGTTCTGAACAACGAGGAGACCCAGTTCAACAAAACCATCGACCAGGGACTTCGTATCCTCTCCGAGCTCGAAGAAAAAATGCAGAGCGAAGGCAAAAAAGTTCTGGACGGACAGGATGCATTCAAACTGTACGATACCTACGGATTCCCGCTGGATCTGACCAAAGAGATCCTCGAGGAGAAGGGCTACGGCATCGACGAGGACGGTTTCCATGCAGCAATGGAAGAGCAGAGAGAGCGTGCAAGATCGAGCCGTGAAGTAACAAACTACATGGGTGCTGATGCAACCGTTTACGATGAGATCGACCCGTCCGTAACAACTGAGTTTACCGGATACGATCATCTGGAGGATACCTCCAAAGTAACCGTTCTGACGACAGAGACTGAGATTGCAGAATCTCTGATGGAAGGCCAGAAGGGAACCATTTTCGTAGAGAAAACTCCGTTCTACGCTACCATGGGCGGTCAGGAAGGCGACTGCGGTATCATCAAAGGAGCAAATGGTGTATTCGAAGTAGAAGATACCATCAAACTCCGCGGCGGAAAATACGGCCACGTCGGTGTCATGAAATCCGGTATGATTTCAAACGGCGAGGAAGTTACACTTCAGGTCAACGAAGAGGCAAGAAAAAATATCGAGAAGAACCACAGCGCAACACACCTTCTGCAGAAGGCATTAAAGACTGTTCTCGGTGCACACGTAGAGCAGAAAGGTTCTCTCGTAACCCCGACCAGACTCCGTTTCGACTTTGCCCACTTCCAGGCTATGACACCGGAAGAACTGGAAAAAGTTGAGAATCTGGTAAATGAAAAGATTCAGGAGCAGATCCCGGTTGTAACCGACATCATGGATACTGAGGAAGCAAAGAAATCCGGCGCGATGGCTCTGTTCGGTGAGAAATACGGCGACAAAGTACGTGTCGTTTCCATGGGAGACTTCTCCAAAGAGCTCTGCGGCGGTACCCATGTAAAGAATACCGCTGAAATCGGACTGTTCAAACTTGTTTCTGAGGCAGGCGTTGCAGCAGGTGTCCGCAGAATCGAAGCTCTGACCGGACCGTCTGTTACTGCATATTATAAAGCACAGGAAGAGAAAATACATGAGGCAGCAGCTCTCTTAAAGACAACACCGGCGGATCTCCTCGAGAAGATCGCTCATCTGCAGGCAGAGGCAAAAGCACTCCAGGCAGAGAATGAGTCCTTAAAGAGCAAACTGGCAAAAGAAGCGCTCGGCGATGTTATGGATAAAGTAACCGAAGTCAAAGGTGTAAAACTTCTCGCTGCATCCGTACCGGATGTCGATATGAACGGACTGCGTGACCTTGGCGACCAGCTGAAAGAAAAACTGGGAAGCGGCGTTGTTGTTCTGGCATCTGCAAAGGACGGTAAAGTAAGCCTTCTTGCCATGGTAACCGATGATGCGATGAAGAAAGGTGCACATGCCGGAAAACTGATCAAAGAAGTGGCAGCCGTTGTCGGCGGCGGCGGCGGTGGACGTCCGAACATGGCACAGGCCGGCGGAAAGAATCCGGAGAAGATCGACGAAGCAGTTGCAAAAGCTGCCGAGGTACTGGAAGGCCAGATCGCATAACAATAAGCAGGAAAAACAGCACAAAATCCTGCCGCCTGCAGGGCAGAAAAAGGAGCCAGGCAGGCGGCAGGGAAAAATTTTGCAAAAAAATGAAAAAACTTGTTGACGTACGAGATTTTTCTGGTATAATAAGAACAGTGCAAAAAATACCCATACAGTTGTATTATGCACAATCTACAACTGGAGGGAGGTTAGGTGTGAGTCTATGTCAAACGTAATCGTAAAAGAGAACGAGACTTTAGATAGCGCTCTTCGCAGATTCAAAAGAAGCTGTGCAAAAGCAGGAATCCAGCAGGAAATCCGCAAAAGAGAGCATTACGAGAAACCAAGCGTTCGTCGTAAAAAGAAATCTGAAGCCGCAAGAAAACGTAAATATAATTAATTGTGCGCAAAAATCCCTGGCAGTTCTGTCAGGGATTTTTATCATAATTTGGACAATAATCAGGGGAAGGAAGTAATCTTGAAGGCAGAAAATAACAAAATACTTAAAGAAAAGAAAAACTGGATCCTTTTACTGTTTAAAAAACTGGCAAAGCTGATTTTCAACAGAATCTTTTATGTTGCGGTTGCAATGCTCGTCCAGCTTGGATGGATCTTAATGATGGTACTGCGTCTGGCTGCGTATTCCAGATACATTGATATCGGATTAAGGCTGATAGGTATTGTGCTGGTATTGTGGATTTTGAATAAGGAAATAAACCCTTCCTATAAACTGGCCTGGACCATGCTGATCTTGATCCTGCCAATCCTTGGAGTGGTATTATATTTTGTATTTGGGCGTTCCAGGATCGCTACGATCATGCAGCAGCATTTTGAACAGAGGATTGAGGAGAGCAGGGAGTATCTTCGGGATCGGCCACAGACGAGGCAGAAGCTGGAGACTCTGGATCCCTCGGCGTCAAACCAGTCCAGATATATTTCGGATGTTTCCAGATTTCCGGTCCATGAGAACACAACTGCAGAGTATTTTCAGGTAGGAGATGATATGTTTCCGGTGCTTGTGAGGGAACTGAAACAGGCGAAGAAATATATTTTTATTGAATATTTCATTATCAATGATGGGGTGATGTGGCAGACAATCCTGAATATTCTGGAAAAGAAAGCTGCGGAAGGTGTGGATGTGCGCCTGATTTATGACGGATTTGGCTGTCTCACAACACTTCCCCATAAATATTATGAAGAGCTTCGGAAAAAAGGAATCAAATGTCAGGTATTTAATCCTTTCCGTCCCATTCTGAATATTATCCAGAATAACCGGGATCACAGGAAGCTCTGTATCATTGACGGATGGGTTGGATTTACGGGAGGCATCAATCTTGCAGATGAATATATCAACCAGAAAGAGCGTTTCGGACACTGGAAGGACACGGCAGTTATGCTCAAGGGAGAAGCTGTCTGGAATATGACGGTAATGTTTCTCCATATGTGGGCGGTGATCGGCAGATCTGAAGAAAGTATTGATTATGAAGCCTATTTTCCCCACAGATATCATGAGGGAGAATTTGAGAGTGACGGATTCGTCCAGCCATTCTGTGATACACCTCTGGATGAGGAGGTTGTCGGTGAAGATGTATATCTGAACATTATCAACAAGGCAAAAAAATATGTATATATCTGTACTCCCTATCTGATCATAGATAATGAGATGATGACTGCCCTCTGTCTGGCAGCCAAAAGCGGGGTGGATGTGCGTATTATGACGCCGGGAATCCCTGACAAGAAGCTGGTATTTATCCTTACCCAGTCCTATTACAGGCAGCTTCTGGAAGCCGGTGTAAAGATTTATGAATATCAGCCCGGTTTCCTTCACGCAAAATCCTTTGTGAGTGATGATGAGATTGGAGTTGTGGGAACCATCAACCTGGACTATCGAAGTCTTTATCTTCATTTTGAGGATGGTGTATGGATCTACAGAAACAGAGTAATACAGGATATCAAAGATGATTTTATCCAGACTATGGAATATTGCAGGCAGATAGAACCGGAATTCTGCCTGAACAGAAATATAGGGCTGCGTATCATGCAGAATATTTTCCGCGCATTTGCGCCGCTGATGTAAAATGAGCACTGAAAATCGTATTTTTATGGTTTTCAGTGCTTTTTATCTGATTATGATCAGGTATCGGATCGGATTAAGATGCATTATTTTATTGGATTGCTATATAATGAATAAAGAAAGTAGTCTTAGAGCGTGTGCCGGCAGCCTGCCGGACATTGATCGGAGAGATAATATGCGAAAAAAATGGATCTCCATAATATGCGCTATACTTATCATGGTCTGCACCATCACTGCACCTGTATATGCCGCCGGAATCTTTTTGCCCGAGGAAAGCAATACCAGACAGGCAGAATCCACAGATCTTATTGAAGCACCATCAGGAATCTTAATGGAAGCGCAGACAGGAACAGTCGTTTATCAGAAGGATGCGGATACCAGACGAAGCCCTGCCAGTATCACGAAGATCATGACTCTGATCCTGATCTTTGATGCTCTGGATAAAGGCAGCCTGAAAATGGACGACACAGTCACAACCAGTGCACATGCAAAGTCAATGGGCGGTTCTCAGGTGTTTCTGGAGGAGGGGGAAATCCAGACAGTGGAAACCCTGATCAAATGCATTGTAATTGCGTCAGGAAACGATGCCAGTGTAGCAATGGCAGAGCATATCTGCGGCAGTGAACAGGAATTTGTCCGCCACATGAATGAACGGGCAGAAGGACTTGGGATGAAAAATACTCATTTTGAAGACTGCTGTGGTCTGACAGAATCTCCCGATCATTACACAACAGCCAGGGACATTGCCATCATGAGCAGGGAACTGATCACAAAATATCCGAAAATTCTGGAATATTCTTCCATATGGATGGAAAATATCACCCATGTGACCAGGCAGGGGACAAAAGAATTCGGACTTACCAATACCAACAAACTGATCCGCAGCTATGAGGGCTGTGTCGGTCTGAAGACAGGAAGCACCAGCATTGCAAAATACTGCCTCAGCGCAGTTGCCAAAAGAAATGACATTACTCTGATCGCAGTAGTGATGGCAGCCCCGGACTATAAAGTGCGATTTAAAGATGCAGCCTCCATGTTAAATTATGGATTTTCAAAATGCAGCCTGTACATAGATAAGAAAATGGAAGCTCTGCCTGAGATCCCGGTCAGAAATGGAAAGAAAAAGACGGTTTCCCTGGTTTATGAAGAACAGTTCCACTATCTGGACACCACAGGACAGAATATCGGAAATGTAAAAAGAAAGCTGAGGATCCACAGGGAAGTAAAGGCCCCGGTGAAAAAGAACACCCTGGCAGGGGAGATGATCTATTCCGTCGATGGGAAGGAACTGGGAAGAGTGCGGATCCTTTATGGGGAAAATGCAGGAAAAGCCACATATCCGGACTGCCTGAAAAAAGTCTTCATGAGATTGTAAACGTTACTGAGAACAGAGTGAACAGTAACCTGTAAACAAAAAGTATTTTGGACAATTCTATAATTTTTTGACAAAGGACAGCAATCCGATGTATAATAAAATCCAAATGGGTATTGAGGGAAATAAAAAACAAAAGGAAGGTACTATATTAATGAAAGAAATCCGTACAGAAGATGCCGTAGGGCACATTTTGTGCCATGACATCACACAGATTATCAAAGATGTAAAAAAAGGGGTGCTTTTTAAGAAAGGTCATATTGTCAGAGAAGAGGATATTCCTCTGTTACTCTCTGTAGGAAAAGAACATTTATATGTGTGGGAGAAGAAAGAAGGAATCCTTCATGAGAATGAAGGCGCAGAGATCCTTTATAAGATCTGTGCCGGAGATTCGGACACCATGCATGGTTCTGATATAAAAGAGGGAAAGATCGAGCTGATCGCAGACATTGACGGAGTGCTTAAGATCCGCAGAGAAGCTCTGCTGGCTGTCAACTCACTTGGAGAGATGATGATCGCATCCCGCCATGGAGATTTTCCTGTAAAGAAGGGCGACAAACTGGCAGGAACCAGAATTATCCCTCTGGTGATCGAGAAGGAGAAAATGGATCGTGCAGCAGAGGTGGCAGGCACAGAGCCGATCTTTTCCATTTTGCCATATAAGAAGAAAAAGGTGGGTATCGTAACAACAGGAAGTGAAGTGCAGAAAGGTCTGATCACTGACACCTTCACTCCTGTACTGAGAGATAAATTTGCAAAATTTCCATCAGAGGTCATCGGTCAGACAAAACCGGGTGACGATATGGAACAGATAACAGCCGACATCCTGAAATTTATTGAAGAGGGAGCCGATATGGTAGTCTGCAGCGGTGGAATGAGCGTAGATCCGGATGACAGAACTCCGGGTGCGATCAAAGCAACAGGAACCCGCATCGTATCTTACGGTGCACCCGTACTTCCGGGAGCTATGATGCTGGTTTCCTATTATGAGAAAGACGGCAGGCAGATACCGATCCTTGGGCTTCCGGGATGTGTTATGTATGCAAAGAATACCATCTTTGATCTGCTTCTGCCGAGACTGATGGCAGATGATGAGATTACATTATCAGAGATTAACCAACTTGGAGAGGGTGGACTCTGCCTGAACTGTGATGTCTGTACATTCCCGAACTGCGGATTCGGAAAATAATATCCCGCAGAATGCGTTGTCAGACACAAAGTGAACATAAAGGGAAAAGAAAACTTGCATGAAAAGATTTAAAACCGTACATTATACAATCCATTCTAACAAAATAAAGGATGCGAGAGGCATCAGATTTGCGGTGCTCGCAGATCTTCATGGCATGGAATTTGGCCCTGATAACAGAAAGCTTCTGGAGACGATCCACCGGTACAGACCGGATGGGATTCTCATTGCCGGTGATATGATCGTGAGAAATGATTCTGCTTCTTTAAAGACTGCATCATCTCTTCTGAGGAGCCTTGCTCAGCAGTATCCGGTTTATTATGCATTGGGAAACCATGAATATAAGCTGTACAGGACAGATCCTCAGGAGAACTGTATGGCAGCCCGATATCAGGAATATGAAAAGGAACTGAAGACAGCCGGGATCCATATCCTGCATAATGAATCCTGCAGCCTGCAGGTGGGAAAAACCAGCCTTACTGTCTATGGCCTGGAAATACCTCTGATCTATTATAAAAAGCCATTTTCTCCACAGCTTAAAAGAGAGGAAATCAGGGAACTGATCGGAGAACCATCTTCCGATTCCCTGAATATTCTTCTGGCTCACAGTCCCAAATATGGAGATACCTATTTTGACTGGGGGGCAGATTTGATCCTGAGCGGGCATTATCATGGAGGGATTGTAAGAATTGGCAGGCACAATGGGCTGCTTTCCCCACAGCTTCATCCATTTCCGAAGTTCTGCTGCGGAGATTTCCACAGGAAGGAACAGCATATGCTGGTAAGTGCAGGAGCAGGGGAACACACCATACCTGTAAGGATCCATAATCCCAGGGAATTGCTGATGGTGGATCTGAAACCAAATGCTGAGAATATTGTTACTGTCTGCTGACTGTATGGCAGCGAAATATTTACTTGAAAAGGAAAAGACTGTGCTATGGGAATTCCGGTAAAGCTGGAAGTATTTGAAGGTCCTCTGGATCTCTTACTGCACCTTATCGAAAAAAATAAAATAGATATCTATGATATCCCCATCGTGGAGATCACAGATCAGTATATGGAATACATCCATGCCATGGAGCGGGAAGACCTTGGAATCATGAGTGAGTTTATGGTTATGGCAGCCACATTGCTGGATATCAAGTGTAAAATGCTTCTCCCGAAAGAAGTCAATGAGGAGGGAGAAGAGGAAGATCCAAGAGCGGAACTGGTGGAGAAACTTCTGGAATATAAGATGTATAAGTTTATGTCCTATGAGCTGAAGGACAAGATGGACGATGCGGCAAATGTATTCTTTAAAGAGCCCACTCTTCCCGATGAGGTACTGCAGTACAGAGAGCCTGTAGATCCAAAGGAACTTCTGGCAGGTCTCACACTGGAGAAGCTGAATGCAATCTACAAGTCTATCATCCGCAGGCAGGAAGACAAGGTCGATCCTATCCGAAGCAAATTCGGAACCATCGAGAAGGAAGAGGTCAGTCTGTCTGATAAGATGATAGAGATCAAAGATTTTGCCCGTACCCATCAAAAATTCAGCTTCCGCAATCTCCTGGAGAGTCAGTGCTCGAAAGTACAGGTGATCGTCACCTTTCTCTCCATACTGGAACTGATGAAAATGGGATACATCCACGTGGAGCAGGACGGGCTGTTCGATGATATCTCTGTTGAAGTACAGACAGATCCGGACACATGGAAGAATCTTACGGAATTTGCGGAAGATGAACCGCAGAATACAGAAATCAATATGTAATAAAAAGGATAAGGAATGAGGAAGACTGAGTGAAGATTAAGGAGACAGAAGCTGCGATAGAAGCAATACTTTTTGCAATGGGCGGTTCCGTAGAACTGCCCCGGATCGCCAGAGCCATCGGTGTGGACGAGAAGACAACAGGAAGGATCATCCGCAATATGATGGACCGTTATCAGGAAGAGAACAGAGGCATCCAGATCATAGAACTGGAGAATTCTTTCCAGATGTGTACAAAGAAAGAATATTATCAGTATCTGATCAATATTGCCTTGCATCCTCAGAAGCCGGCACTGTCAGATGTTATGCTGGAAACCTTATCCATCATTGCATACAAACAGCCGGTTACAAAGGCGGAAATCGAGAAGATCCGAGGGGTAAAATGTGACCACGCCATCAACAAGCTGGTAGAATACAGCCTGGTCAGGGAGCTGGGGCGTCTGGATGCCCCCGGACGTCCGATCCTGCTCGGGACCACGGAAGAGTTTCTGCGCTGCTTCGGCGTACAGGATCTGGAATCCCTGCCTGTCCCTGACCCTGTCCAGATAGAGGACTTTAAGGCAGAGGCAGAGGAAGAAATCCAGCTGAAACTGGATGTGTAAGATAAAGGAGAAAAAATAATGCCAACCACATATGCACATGATTTATTTGGAAAAGAAGTATATAAGAGACTGCCTTCAGATATGAAAGCTCTGATCCGCAGACATGGAGATCTGTACAGGATCGGTTTACATGGGCCGGATATCCTGTTCTACTATATGGTTTCAAAGAATCCTGTCACCCAGTTCGGGATTGAGATGCATCATGAGAAGGCAAGAGCCTTTTTTGAAGAAGGGATGCGGCAGGTCAGAAGAAATGATAATGAGGCACTTTTTGCATATCTTCTTGGATTTGGCTGTCATTATATTCTGGACTCCGCATGCCATCCCTATGTAAATAAGATGGCTGCAGAAGGCGTCATTCCTCACATTGTTCTGGAGAAGGAATTTGACCGTGTGCTTATGGAAGAGACAGGTAAAGATCCCGACCATTATTATCCGGCCTGCGGGATCATGCCGAAGATGGAATATGCCAGAGTGATCCACAGGGCCATTCCTCTGGTGAAAACCATAAACATTTATATTTCTGTCAGGATGATGAAAATTCTTACCAATTTCATGGTGTGTGATGACCATGGAAGAAAACGCAGGATTCTGGGGAAACTTCTGAGACTGGGAGGAGAGTCCATCGGCTCTGTCATTGAACATTTCATGACTGCCGAAGCAGTAGAGCAGGCAAAAGCTCCCATGCCTGAACTTGAGAGGCTTTACAGAGAGGCGGTTCCTGAAGCTGTGGAATATCTGGGAGAACTTTATACCTTAAGAGAGGGAGCTTATCATCTGAGCAAAAGATGGGACCGGACTTATAACGGGTAATGGACATATCCCGATATTTTTCGGAACTGTGACAGTCATATTCCGGACATGCAGGCATAAATTATCTTATAGGGTGAAGCAAAATCCTGCAGATATCCTGTAAACAACAAATCTGTGAATAACCGTAAATTATGAACAGTGATATTCATGGATTGCCAGCATGTGAGGTGGAGTATGAGAATGAAACATATTGCCGCTGTCATTGTTGTGACGGCGGTATTATTGTTTACGCAGACATACACCTCCGCCCGGGGAGCGGAGTACAAAATACCTCAGACAGTAGACATGACACCTGTTGCAGAAGAACCGGCAGAACTGTACGCATTATCAGCAGTCCTCATGGACGGAGAGTCCGGCAGAGTACTCTATGAAAAGGACGGGGAGCGTCCTCTGGCAAATGCCAGCACAACCAAGGTGCTTACCTGTATTGTGGCACTGGAGAACTCTCCGGGGGATGATTATGTTCAGGTTTCTCAGAATGCGGCATCCCAGCCGGAAGTAAAGCTGGGACTTCAGAAAGGAGAACAGTATTATCTGGAGGATCTTCTGTATTCCCTTATGCTGAAAAGCCACAATGATACAGCGGTTGCCATTGCAGAACACTGCGGGGGAAGCGTGGAAGGCTTTGCCAGAATGCTCAACCGGAAAGCAAAACAGATAGGATGTAAGAATACGTATTTTATCACACCCAATGGCCTGGATGCTGAGGATGAGAACGGAAAACATCACACAACAGCCAAAGATCTGGCACTGATCATGCGCTATGCTGTTAAAAACGAAACATTCCTGCACATTGCACAGACCAGAGACTATACATTCTCTGAGATCACAGGAAAGAGAACCTTTTCCGTACATAATGCCAATGCATTTCTCGACATGAGAGACGGAGTTCTTGCCGGAAAAACAGGCTATACTTCCCAGGCTGGCTACTGTTATGTATGTGCCTGGGAAAAAGAGGGCAAAACATTTATCGTCAGCCTCCTTGGCTGTGGGTGGCCCAACCACAAAACCTATAAATGGAGTGACACAGAGAAACTGTTGGACTTCGGAGATTACAACTATGAGTATGAAACCTACTGGAAAGAACCACAGACCGGAAAAATCCTGGTAACAGACGGTGTGGAAGATGGTCAGGATATAGGAACGAAAATCTATCTGAGAGGTAAATGCAGTGTAACCGCATATGACAGGGAAAAAGAAGTCCTTCTGAAAAAAGGGGAAACTGTAACCTGTAAAATAGAAATTCCACAGAAAGTCAGTGCACCGGTTCTTAAGGGGGAGAAGCTTGGCCGCATTGCCTATTACCTGGATGGAAAACTGATAGATTTTTATCCGGTCTATGCGGAGAAATCAGTGGAAAAAATCAGTTTTAAATGGTACACTGAAAAAGTATTTCATGATTTTTTTCATTAGATACATTTATATGGGAACCTATAGCAGTCCCAGTAAATAATGCATCTTAATCCAGCTCAGCAGAGTGTGAAATCCTGCGTCAGATATCTTTGCCGTGCGTCAGCACGCCTGCAGATATCTTCCTTGTCTTTCGCACTCTGCTAAACTGTCTTAAATGCATTATTTACTGGGACTGCTATAAAAGAACCGTCATCAGAGTCTTGCCATAGAATCGTCTGTCGAATTCATAGAAAAAAACTATCGAACAGATGAAATAATTTAATGGTTTAAAGGGTTGCTATACGAAAGCGATATTGATATAATAAATCTTAACAGTCGGCATTCATATATTGCCGTTCGTGAATAGTTTATGTCAGCCTGTGGCTGATCTGCGGTCTGTTGCAAGCTGACATAGGAAAGACAGAGGAAAGAGATATGAATCAGTTAGAAATACTCAGAGAGAGTCTTGGCCAGTGTGATGAGATCATTCTGGATGCACTTATCATGCGTAACAGGATCGTGGAGGACATTATGGCATATAAAGAAGCCAACGGACTCCAGATTTTACAGCCTGAGCAGGAAGCGAAACAGAAAGAATGGCTGGAGAAGAGAATGGAAGGCAGACGCCATAAGGATGAGGTTTCCGATGTATTTGAATGCATCCGCACAAACAGTAAACGGATCCAGGCAAGAAAACTCTTCAACTACAACATCGTGCTGATCGGTTTCATGGGTGCGGGAAAGTCCACAATTTCTGATTTCCTTAAGAATGTATTTGCCATGGATGTGGTAGAGATGGATCAGATCATTGCCCAGAGACAGGGAATGAGTATTTCCGATATCTTCGAGACATACGGTGAGCAGTATTTCCGTGATCTTGAGACAAATCTGCTTATCGAAATGCAGTCACGCAGCAATGTTGTGATCTCCTGCGGCGGTGGTACTCCAATGAGAGAGTGCAATGTAGTAGAGATGAAGAAGAATGGCCGTGTTGTTCTCCTCACAGCAAAACCGGAGACAATCCTTGACCGCGTCAAAAATAACCATGACCGTCCGCTGATCGAGAACAATAAGACTGTTCCATTTATCGCAGACCTGATGGAGAAACGCCGCGCCAAATACGAGGCGGCAGCAGACATTATCATCGAGACAGACGGCAAGAACGAACTGGAAATCTGCGAAGAACTGGTACACAGACTTCGTACTATGGATGAGAAATAATTAAGAAATACAATAACGGGGATTGCTTTACATAGCTTGATGATAAGTTATGGAGAGTAGTCCCTGTTTTTTATACGGATACTTTCGTATGTTTAATTGAATCAAGTAAGTACTTTGCTTTAATTGTAAGTATACAGTTGCCTGGAGGACATTATGTAAGTGAAAATTCTATGAAATTCCGTACTCTAAGGTTGACGACAGTAAAAAACTACTATATAATTCCTATCGAAATAATATGATAACAAAAAACTGTGATGATAGAAATATAAAATCTATGGTTACAGTTTTCTTTATGTCATAAGAAAGGACAAACTATGAAACAAGCAAGAATATATATTGATGGAATGACCTGCATAAACTGCCAGATAAGGATAGAAAATGAACTAAAAAAAGAGCCGGCTCTGACAGATATATCTGTAAGCTATGAGACAGGTGAAGCCTCTTTTTCCTATAATCCGAATCGGATATCTCTAAGGCAGATCACGGATATCATAAATAAAATGGGGTATTCTGCAACCTCTGAAAAGCTGTCCTGCAAAAAGAAGATACTACAGTCAATCGCAGAGATCCTGCTGATTGTTGTACTGTTTGGAATGTTACAGTATCTCGGGATTCTGAACTATCTTGTACCTGCTTCGCTTGCGGATTCGGGGATGAGTTATGGAATGCTGTTTGTGATCGGACTGCTCACTTCCGTACATTGTATCGCTATGTGTGGAGGTATCAATCTGTCCCAGACATTGCAGAAAGATATATCTGAGGAAATATCAAGAGCCATGTTCAGAAATTCTTTTCTTTACAATGCAGGACGGGTAGTTTCCTATACGGTAGTCGGCGGTATCCTGGGAGCAGTAGGTGGACTGGCCGGATTTGGCACAGATCTGCAGACCTCATCACTGATCCAGGGAATCCTGAAACTGGCAGCAGGAACTGTTATGATTGTTATGGGAATTAATATGCTGGGGATTTTTCCATGGCTTCGAAAATTTCGGATTCGAATTCCTCTTTTATATAAAAAGGTAGGAAATAAGAGAAAGACTCCCTTTATTATAGGTTTGTGCAATGGACTTATGCCATGCGGTCCATTACAGTCTGTACAGATCATAGCGCTGGTATCCGGGAGTCTGCTGGCAGGTGCATTCTCCATGTTTTGTTTCAGCATTGGCACAGTTCCTCTGATGCTGGGATTTGGCTCTGCGATAGCTTTTTTGGGGAAACGCTTTACGGGACTGGTATTGAAGGCGGGTTCGATTTTAATTGTGGTCATGGGGCTTTCAATGGTGACACAGGGAACTGCGCTGGCTGGACTGAACTCTCGGCAGATATCCCGGATGGCAGACACAGGTTCACAGAAAACAGGAGATACAGCAGTTGAAAAGAACGGAACACAATATGTTTATAGTCAGCTTCAGTCCGGCAAATATCCGGATATCACTGTCAGAGCAGGTGAGCCGGTAGAGTGGGAGATTGAAGCATCAGAAGACAACATCAACGGATGTAATTACAAGATATTTCTGCAGGATTTCGGTCTGGAGCATACTTTTACAGAGGGAAAAAACATAATAAAATTCACACCTGAACAGGCAGGAACTTATACTTATACCTGCTGGATGGGAATGATCACAGGGAAAATCCATGTGGAAAATAATTAATATGAGGAGACAGAAGAATGAAAAAAATAATTGCAGCATTTATGACAACAGCGATACTGCTCACAGCATTTGCGGGATGCGGAAAAGAAAAAGCAGCAGAAACATCGACAACAGCACAAACTTCTGAAAATACGACAAATGAGGTAACAAAAGTAACTTCTGGTAATGCGCTGAGCATTCCGACAGATGAACTGTCTGAAAATGCAGAATTTTACCCGGTAGATGTAGACGGCACAGAAATGGAAGTGATTGCAGTAAAAGATTCCACAGGAACCATACGCACAGCATTCAACACCTGCCAGATATGCTATGATTCCGGCAAAGGATACTATAAACAGGAAGGCGATAAGCTGGTCTGCCAGAATTGTGGAAATTCCTTTACCATGGATCAGGTAGGAGAAATCTCCAGAGGATGCGATCCATGGCCGATCTTGGATGAGAATAAAACAGTGACAGATGAAGAAATAGAAATTTCCTATGATTTTCTGAAAGACTCCGCTGATATTTTCGCAAACTGGAAAAAGGCATAATCCAGCGAGGGCAATAACATAAACAAAGACCGTTTTCTATATACATGTGCCCATAAAGATACAACGCTGTATATAAAAACGGTCTTGTTGTATTTAGCTTGTCTTATAATCCCATTCCTTCTGTGCCTGCTCGACTACATAATTCTTAAAAGCCTCCACAACAGGCGGATGATAAACATTCTTTAACATTGCCATATAGAAGTTTCTCTGCCAGCTTGGAGATACAAGAGGCAGAATCTTTACATTCAGTGACTGCAGGATAGGAATATTGGGAGCCACACAGATACCAAATCCATTGGAGACAAAGCCTGCAGCAACCTGATCTTCATCAATCTCATAGGCAACATCCGGTTTCTGACCGATGCGCTCAAACAATCCGTCAATAATATGTCTCAGACCACTTCTTTTCTTAAATATGATCTGTTTATAAGGAATAGTATCCTCCAGACAAACCTCCTCTTTTGCTGCCAGCGGATGGTCAGAAGGCACGATCACCACCAGTTCCTGTCTGGCAACAGGTATAAATTCAATCAGTGGTTCATTATCAATCATAGAGCAGAAACCCAGATCATATTTTTTCTCTTTTAAACCATTTAAAATATCAGCTGTTAAAACTTTGTCACAATACAGATTAAAATCAATCTTTTTCGTTGGATTTGCCGCGAGAAATCCTCTCATGATCTTCGGGAGAAAGTCAATTCCCAGAGTGCGCAGGAATGCAACATCAATACAGCCCTCTCCCTTACCTGCCAGCTTCAGACTGTTCACAGAAGAGTCCAGACGGTTCAGTACCTCTTCCACGTCATTCAGGAAAACTTTTCCATACTTGGTAAGAGTAACATTCCTTCCATTTTTTTCAAACAGTTTTACGCCCAGTTCTTCCTCGAGAGTGGAGATCGCATAACTCAGCGAAGGCTGGGTGATCGCCAGAATATCAGCGGCTTTTGTGTAATGTTCAATATGAGCCAGCGTAGAAAAGTACCGCAGATGATACAGGTTCATAGAAAAACTCCTTTCTCTGATAAGTATTTTATAAGTGACTATATTTTATGTGCAGGCTTTCACAGTCCTTTAATGCTTCGGAAAACTATAATTATAGTCACTCTTGCACAAATAATCCGCGCTGTATTTGTCATATACGTAGATTATATCATGATGTATTGAAAAAATCTATGAATTTAAAGGATAGAACTAATTTGTTTTATATTTAACAAAGATATATAATACTTATATCAAAAAGATACAAAAAATTATCAAAATAAATAGAAAAATTATGCGATTTTATCAGGAGGACAAAAAGATGTCAAAAGAATTTCCAATTACTATCAGTTCCTGGACACTGGGAGATCAGTGCAAATTTGAAGAAAGAGTGATCGCTGCAAAGAACGCAGGATACGAAGGAATCGGTCTTCGTGCAGAAACTTATGTAGATGCGTTGAATGAGGGACTTTTTGACAAAGACATTCTTGCTATTCTGGACAAACATGGTATGAAAGTAACAGAGGTTGAGTACATCGTACAGTGGGCAGAAGAACACAGATCTTACGAACAGAAATACAAAGAACAGCTCTGCTTCCATATGTGTGAATTATTTGACGTAAAACAGATCAACTGCGGTCTGATGGAAAACTACTCCGTAGAATATACTGCTCAGAAATTAAGAGAATTATGCCAGAGAGCAGGAAAATACATCATCGGTGTTGAACCAATGCCATACAGCGGAATCCCGGATATGAAAAAAGGCTGGGCAGTTGTAAAGGCAGCTGACTGCGAGAATGCAAAACTGATCATGGATACCTGGCACTGGGTAAGAGCAAATCAGCCGGTTGACCTTTCTGTGATCGAAGACATCCCGGCAGACAAGATCGTATCCATCCAGATCAACGATGTATGGGAAAGACCATATGCAACAACAATCTTAAGAGACGAATCCATGCATGACCGTCTTGCTCCCGGAACAGGAATCGGATGTACAGCAGCGTTCGTTAAGATGGTAAAAGAAAAAGGAATCAAACCAAACGCAATCGGTGTAGAAGTCATCAGCGATGCAATCCTTGCAAAAGGACTTGAATATGCTGCAAACCATACATATGAGAACACAAAGAAAGTGCTTGAGGAAGCATGGCCGGAGGTTCTTCAGTAAGTCTCTGACGGATAAACCGACAGATTAAAGGATCAGGCAGAAATCTCCACGCCTGCCTGATCCGCATTTTTGATGAGATAAAAAATACTGAAAATATAAATAAAATCCAGAGAAAAAGGAGAAGGTCACATGAAATTCAATGCAATGTTTCAGCCGATCAACATCGGTCCAATGACAGTAAAGAACCGCTTCGTAGTTCCGCCAATGGGAAACAACTTTGCAAACACAGACGGAAGCATGAGTGAACAGTCCGCAGCTTATTATCGTGAAAGAGCAAAAGGCGGCTTCGGTCTGATCACAATCGAAGCAACAGTAGTACATAAAGGCGCAAAGGGCGGCCCTCGCAAGCCATGTCTTTATGATGACTCTACAATCGAAAGCTTCCGCAAGGTAGTAGATGCCTGTCATGCAGAGGGAGCAAAGGTTTCCGTACAGCTTCAGAATGCAGGCCCTGAAGGAAATGCAAAGAATGCAGGTGCACCGATCGAGGCAGCTACAAGCATTCCGTCAGACTGCGGAAGAGATACACCAAAGGAAGTTACAACTGAAGAAGTTTATGAACTGGTAAAAGGCTATGGCCTCGCAGCAAAGAGAGCCATGGAAGCAGGCGTAGATGCAGTTGAGATCCATATGGCACACGGCTATCTGGTAAGCACCTTCCTTTCTCCGAGAACGAACAAGAGACTGGATGAATTCGGCGGTTCTTTTGAGAACAGAATGCGTTTCTCCCGTCTGATCATCGAAGAAGTTAAGAAGATGACAGAAGGAAAAATTGCAGTTCTTGCAAGAATCAACAGCTGTGATGAAGTACCGGGCGGTCTTGATGTGCATGACAGTGCTGCGATCGCTGCATATCTGGAAGGATGCGGACTGGATGCCATCCATGTATCCAGAGCTGTTCACATCCGCGATGAATTTATGTGGGCACCGACAGTTACACACGGCGGTTTCTCTGCTTCTCAGGTAGAAGAGATCAAACGTGCCGTATCTATCCCGGTGATCACAGTAGGACGTTATACAGAACCGCAGTTTGCGGAATTAATGGTAAAAGAAGGACGCTGTGACCTGGTTGCATTCGGACGTCAGAGCCTTGCAGACCCTTATATGCCATTAAAAGCGCAGGAAGAAAGACTGGAGGATATGATCCCATGTATCGCATGTCTTCAGGGCTGCGTGGCAAACATGTATGCAGGAAACCCTGTATGCTGTCTTGTAAACCCATTCCTTGGACATGAAGCTGAGGGCATTGCTCCTGCAGAAAAAGCTAAGAAAGTAATGGTAATCGGCGGCGGTGTTGCAGGTCTTTGCGCTGCATTTATCGCACAGGAAAAAGGTCATCAGGTAACACTTTATGAAGCAAGTGATAAACTTGGCGGAAATATGCGTCTTGCTGCTTATCCTCCGGGAAAAGGCGACATCACAAACATGATCCGCAGCTATATTGTACGCTGCCAGAAAGCAGGCGTAACAATCAAAATGAACCAGGAAGTAACTCTGGATCTTATCAGGGAAGAGAAACCAGACAGCGTAATTGTTGCTTCCGGTTCCAGAACACTGATCCTTCCGATCGAAGGTATCGACAATCCTGCAATTATCCATGGCTCTGATCTCCTTGACGGCAAGAGAGCAGCAGGAAAGAAAGTACTGGTTGTAGGCGGCGGAATGGTGGGATGCGAGACAGCAGCATTCCTCGGTGAGCAGAACCATGATGTAACAGTCATTGAGTTCAGAGACACTGTAGGTGCCGACGTGATCCACGAGCATAGAGTTTACCTGATGAAAGATTTTGAAGATTACAAGATCAAAGAGATCACAGGTGCAAAGGTATGCAAATTCTATGAGGACGGCGTAGAGTACGAGACAGCAGACGGACAGAGACATGAATCCAGAGGCTATGATTCTGTCATCCTTTCCATGGGATTCAGAAACTACAACCCATTCGGCGAAGAGATCAAAGCTATCGTACCGGATACCTATGTGATCGGCGATGCCACCCGCGCAAGAAGAGCACTTGATGCTACGAAAGAAGCGTATGAGGTAGCTTCCACATTATGATGATATCAGGGTCAAAAGTTCAAAAAGTCGTTCGTGCTTGCACGATAAGATTTTTGAACCTGGGACCCGCCAAACATGAGAAAGTAGCGATTTACGCAGTAAATCAGCGAATTTCGAATCTTATAATTTATTCGTTTTATAGTTGCAGTTAAGAGACGCTGTATGATATTATCAGCGGACAGCAGCTTGAAAATGATTTTACAAAAAAATTCAGGAGGCAAACAGGAAATGGAACAGAGAATTAAAGGAACAACAGGATTAATGGCACTTATCGGAAGCCCGGTAGGACACTCAGGATCACCGGCAATGTATAACTTCAGCTTCCGTCATCATAACCTTGACTATGCTTACATGGCATTTGACATCAAGGAAGACCAGGTTCCGGCTGCTCTGGATGCAATCCGTCTTTTCAAAATGAGAGGCGCAAACGTAACTATGCCATGCAAGAACGAAGTTGCAAAACACATGGATGAGCTTTCACCTGCAGCAAGAATCATCGGTGCAGTTAACACAATCGTTAATGAAAACGGCAAATTAGTAGGACATATCACAGATGGTATCGGATTTGTCCGCAACTTAAAAGAACATGGCGTTGACGTAAAAGGCAAAAAAATGGTAGTTCTCGGTGCAGGCGGTGCTGCAACAGCAATCCAGGTACAGTGTGCATTAGACGGAGCAGAATCCATTTCTATCTTCAATCCGAAAGACCCATTCTTTGCACGTGCAGAGTCCACAGCAGAGAAACTGAGCAAAGAAACACCGGATTGTAAAGTTTCTGTATTTGATCTGGAAGATGAGGCAAAACTGAAAGAAGAGGTTGCAAACGCAGACATCCTCGTAAACGCAACACTTGCAGGAATGAAACCTCACGAAGAGCTTACTCTGATCAAAGATAAATCCATGTTCCGCCCTGATCTTGTAGTAGCAGACGTTGTTTACAATCCTGCTGAAACAAGAATGGTAAAAGAAGCCAAAGAAGCAGGCTGCAAGCTTGCAATCGGCGGAAAAGGAATGCTGTTATGGCAGGGAGCTGCAGCTTACAAACTCTACACAGGACTGGAAATGCCAACAGCTGAATACCAGAAATTCCAGGAAGAAAACGAAAACAAGTAATAATAACCTAGGAGACCAAAATGAAACAGAAAACAAATAAAATGCTCATTTTCACCTCCCTTGCAGCATATTTCACCTATTTCATCCATGGAATCGGTGCTTCTATCCTGGGGCAGTACAAACCGGAGTTTGCAGCTGCCTGGGGTGCGAATCCCTTGGCCGATGGCACACTGGATGTAAGTATGGTAGTATCTGTAATTGCAGCACTTGGACTGGGACGTCTGATTTCCCTTCCTTTCTCCGGTCCTCTGTCTGACAAATACGGAAGAAAACTGAGCGGAATTATCGGTGTGCTCTGTTATGTAGCATACTTCTTTGGAATGGCAAATTCCACATCCATGGCAATGGGATATGCCTTTGCAGTGATCGGCGGAATCGCGAACTCTTTCCTCGATACCTGCGTAAGCCCTACCTGTATGGAAATCTATGTAAACAACCCGTCAGTAGCCAACCTGTTTACAAAATTTTCCATCTGCCTGAGCCAGTTTCTGCTTCCATTCCTGATCGGAATCGTAGCATCTGCAAATATGTCATATAAGACAATCTTTATTGTTGCAGGTATTGCAATCCTCATTGACGGAATCCTGATTCTGATCCTCCCTTTTCCGGCGAGAGAGAAGGCAGTACAGGCTAAAGCTGATAAGAAGAAATCCGGACACAAGATTTCCCCTGCAGCGATTGCTGCAATTCTGATCGGATTCACCAGCTCCTCAACCTTTATGTTATGGCTGAACTGTAATCAGGAACTTGCCCGTTCCTACGGTATGGCAGATCCTTCAAAGATCCAGTCCCTGTATGCCCTGGGAACTGCAACTGCCATCCTTGCAACAGCAGCTTTTATCAAAAAAGGTCTGAAAGAGATTAACGTCCTGATTCTCTATCCGCTAATCTCCACAATTATGCTGGCTCTCTGCTACTTTATCCAGGCTCCGTTTATCTGTCTGGTAGGTGGTTTTGTGATCGGATATGCAGGTGCAGGCGGTGTTCTCCAGCTGGCAGTTTCCACAACAGCAGAGTTCTTCCCTGAGAATAAGGGAACAGCAACCTCACTGGTAATGATCGCATCCAGCATCGCGAACTACACAATCTTAAGCCTTGCAGGATACATTACCAAAGTGGGCGGAAGCAGCGCTCCGAGAATGATCCTTCTTCTGAACATGGCAGTGACCATCGTCGGTATCCTGCTCGCCCTTTTTGTAAAGAAAAACAGAAATCAGTAAGGCAGTGTGCCAACAAGTTGATTTCCTGAATAATCTCGCATCTAAATTTCTTATTTTCGCGTTGTTGTCGGGTGTCGTAGCTACCGCTATGCCTCCTTCCTACGCCTTGAAATAAAAAATTATTAAAATCCAATCCAACTGAAGATATGTTTGGACGTTACAAGCTTCAAATTTTTTCCGGTCGGATTGGATTTTATTAAAATCCGGATTGTTTAAAAATTAACAAAAAAGATAGAATATACAAGCTGAAATATAGAAGTAATCTAACAATTCACTGAAAAGGAGAAATTGTATGGCACATACAAGAACACAAAGAAGAGAAAATGAACTGCCCTACATCCCCTTTGGACCATTTCAGATAAGACTTCCATTCATACACTACAAGATAGAATCTGTTGAGTTCATTCAGGGTCTGATCCTGGGCGTAACAGCACTGGCAGCTGTTCCCTATCTGGAGCAATATCTGGGGCTTCCTTATGAGCTGGCGTGGAGCTGTGTAATTATTGAAACCTTCCTTTATCTGCTTCACAGCCTGCTTGGCGATCCGGTAGTACCGGGGTGGATCACACCCACACTGCCGCTGACCATTGTATTTCTGGAAGGCTTCTCCATGGGAAAAGAGAGAATACAGGCTATGATCGCACTGCAGATGCTGGTAGGTCTGGTATTTATCTTTATGGGTGTGACCAGACTGGCGGATAAATTTGTTCATGCAGTTCCCAATTCTGTCAAAGGCGGAATCCTTCTTGCAGCACCGGTTACAGTTATGGCAGGGCAGCTGGGAGAGAATGGAAATATGCACAAATATCCTCTGGCTATTGTTGCAGGCGTAGGCCTCCTGATCCTGATCAGCTTCTCTGACAAATATCAGGAGAAGAGAAAAACAAATAAGTTTCTTGATCTTGTTGCGAGATACGGAAATCTTTTCCCCTATCTTATCGCAATGGTAGTAGGACTTCTGGTTGGCGAACTGGATGCCCCGGGACTGGAGATTGGTACCTTTATCAAGATTCCTCAGTTCAAAGATATCATTGATCAGGTAAGTATCTTCGGCGTAGGGATTCCTCCTGCATCTATGTTTATCAAAGCACTGCCGCTGGCACTGGTATGCTATGTTATTGCATTTGGTGATTTTGTTACTACAGAGACTCTTGTATCAGAGGCACGCCAGGCAAGAGATGATGAGTATATTGATTTCAATTCCAGCCGTTCCAATCTGGTCAGTGGCCTGAGAAACCTGATTCTGTCCATCATTGCACCATTTCCTCCCCTTTCCGGTCCGTTATGGGTTGGAATGACTGTATCCGTATCCATGCGTTACAAAGAAGGAAAGAAAGCTATGAAGTCTCTTCTCGGAGGAATGGCTTCTTTCAGACTGGCCACATTCTTAAGTGTGCTGATCATTCCTGTAGTAAGCTTCTTCCGCCCGATTTTCGGTGTGGGATCTTCCATCACTCTGATGTTCCAGGCATTTGTATGTGCGAGAATTGGTATGGATTACTGCAAGAGCGACAGAGACAAGATGATCGCAGGCGTTATGGCAGCAGTCCTCGCAACCCAGGGAACCGCATGGGCATCTGCATGGGCACTGGCAGTTGGCTTCGGACTGAATATCTTCCTGTCCAACTGGAATCCCTTTGAGAAAAAATAATATAAACGAAAACCAAGAAGAACAGCCGGGATTCGGGGCTGTTCTTCTTGGTTTTCATCAATTATTATTTTAAGGAGTCATAAATATTAAATTCAAATTCTGTAACAATCTGTTGACGAATATGAGTGATATCAGCTATGGGCAAGAATAACATCTGATATCACATCATTCATCAACAGATCACAGACTGCTGTGAATGATATCCAGCACCTGTTTTAATTCATGCACACCGACCTGTCCCGGAGCAGAAGCTTTGGAAGCAGCACCGAAAGTGAGAGCGGAGCCGAATGTCTCACCTGTCAGACGGCTTACAACGCCTGTTCCTGCCATGGACATGGTAATGATCGGGCGGTCTGCATATTTTTCAGACATTTCCAGAGTGGCAGACAGCAGTGTGATAACATCCTGCTTACAGGTAGGCATTACTGCAATCTTAGGGATATCAGCACCCAGCTCCTGCATCATGCAGAGGCGTCGGATGATCTCCTCCTTCTCCGGAGTCTTAAAGAAATCATGGTTGGAAGCAATTACCTTTACACCTGCCTCATGAGCAGCATTGATGATTGTCTTAACAACTTCATCACCTGTAAATGCTTCTACATCAATTAAATCTACATAACCGCTCTGAGCAGCTGCAATATTTAAAGCAGCATAGTCATTTACAGAAAATTCTTTCTCACCGCCTTCTTTGGAAGTACGGAATGTAAGGAGAACAGGAATGTCTTTTAAAACTTCCTGAAGCTCTTTAGCGGTTTCTAATACTTTCTCAGTAGCAAAGACATCATCAAACCAGTCTACACGCCACTCAACTACATCAACAGGAAGAGTAGTGATCTTTTTGGCTTCTTCGAGAATGTCTGTTTTTGCTTTTCCTACGATGGGAACGCAGATCTTAGGTCTGCCCTCGCCGATCACAGTGTTTTTTACCTGAACTGTGTTCATCTGTTTATCCTCATATTTTCTGTTGTATTATAGTAGTTCCGGATTATTATGGAACTGTTATAAGAATAACCGTAACATAACCGCATGATCAACAGCTTTTTGAAGCAAACTGCAGGATATGTACATTCTGCGCGGAGTAATATATCAGTACATCTCCTGCAGTACGCCGAAAAGCGGTATATATCAAATATTATGTGCAGAAAGATCAGTGAAATGATTTGTTCTGCATCACAATATGAGATATCCATACTGAAGATACCATCAGGTATCAGTCATCATAGGAGATGTGAAGAATCTCTTTCATATGTTCGATAGGCATTGGTTCGCCTGTCCATAACTCAAATGCAGCGGAACCCTGGAATAACATCATTCCCAGACCGTTCATTGTCTTGCATCCTACCTCTTTGGCCATGGAACGCATCTTTGTTTCCAGCGGAGAGTAAGGAACATCAATAACGATCAGCTCAGGACGGAAGTAAGACTTGTCCGGAACAACGGACTGGCCTTCCAGTGGTTTCATTCCCACACCTGTAGCATTGACAAAGATAAAACTGTCATCCATCTCAGCTTTCAGTTTATCAAGATCTGCCAGATCATAAAGAACTGCATGGCAGGATGTCTTTGTGTTGATCTTCTCTACTGTGGATACTGCACGATCCCAGAATTCATCTTTGCGGTTGAAGATTGTAATCTCGGCAACACCGTCTAAAGCAGCCTGGATCTCGATAGCAGTGGCAGCACCGCCTGCACCGACGATAGTCATTTTCTTTCCGATCACATCAATATCATTATCTTTCAGGGCAGACATAAATCCGATACCGTCAGTGATATGACCTGTAAGATGACCGTTGTCATTTACGATCGTGTTAACTGCACCGCATAATTCTGCTGCAGGAGAAAGCTCATCCAGGTATTTTCCAACCAGAGTTTTGTTTGGCATGGAAACATTGGATCCTCTCATTTTCAGAGTACGGATTGCTTTTACTGCATCCTCAATCTCATCTGCGCCAACCTCGAAAGCAAGGTAAGCGTAGTCATACCCGAGTTTTGCAAAAGCCTCATTCTGCATTGCAGGAGAGCTGGAGTGACGGATCGGGTAAGCCATCAGACCGATTAATTCAGTATGTCCGGTAATTCTTTCAGCCATTATAATATCCCCTTTCGTATTTTGTTGTAAAGGTTTTTATTGAAGGTATCCCATCTGAGTCAGTGTATTAAGGATATTTCTTCCTTCCAGAGTTCCGTCGATGATCCTTCTTGCACGTTTGCTGTCTCCGATGTTCAGGATCTCAACATCATCAGAAACAAAAGCATCGGAAAGCTCTGCGAAAAGCTGTCCCTGAGCTCTCATACCAAGACATACGAATCCGTAGTCAAATGGAAGCTCACGTTCACCTTCTGCATCTTTTACAAGGAAAGAGCTGTCTTTTACTTCCTGAAGAGCTGTCTTTGTAAGCTGGGCCACATGATGTTTCTTCATCTGGTCCTTCATGTCATTCTTTGTAACAGGATCCAGGTCACGTCCGATCTGATCCATCATCTCCACAATAGAAATCTCAGCATTTCTTGCTGCAAAGAATTCCACAACATCAAGACCAACAGCACCGCCGCCCACAACAACAACCTTCTTGCCTGTCATATCTTCCGGATAGTCATTGATGTGATTAATCATTCCCAGGATAGAAGCAACCTTGCTGCCTTCTTTGTCAATGCGGTCGTGAAGTCCCCTGATCGGAGGAAGTAGTGGTGCGGAACCTGTGGAGCTTACGATCAGGTTCGGATGGAACTTGCGGATATTTTCCGGTGTTCCTTCTGTGTTTGTGAAGATATAAAGATTCTCAAGCTGCTCTGCTCTGTGAATCAGATAGTTCGGGAAATCAGCCAGACGCTTCTTTGCAGGAATCTTAGAGATTACAGAAGCAAGACCGCCAAGAGTCTCACCTTTTTCCAGAAGGAAGGTATTACAGCCTACTTCTGCGGCTGTACAGGCAGCTTCCAGTCCGGCAGTACCGCCTCCGATTACTACAACATTACAGTTTTTGTTCACTTTCTGATTCTTATAAACATCACCCTCCAGAACAGCCGGGTTTACAGTACAGCGGATCGGACGGTTAAAGCCGATTCTGTTTCCTGCACATCCGATGTTACAGGAGATACATTTGCGAAGGTCACATTCTCTGCCTGTAGCTACTTTGTTCACCCATGCAGGTTCTGCGATAAGACCACGTCCCATACCGATCAGGTCTGCATCGCCGTCAGCGAGGATCTGCTCAGCAACCTTCGGGTTACGGATATTTCCCATGGAGATACATGGCTTGCCGAATTTCTCTCTGACAGCTTTAGGCATATAGGAACGCCATCCGTCTTTCATGTAGTTGGCATCGATCTGATACTGGATAGAACCGTTTAAACCGCAGGAAACATCGAAGATATCAACTTCATCCTGAATATATTCCAGATATTCAAGAGTATCCTCGAGAGTGTTACCGCCTTCCATCAGCTCATCTGCGCTGAGACGGAGCATGATCGGGAAGAAAGGTCCGACTTGTTTTCTTACTTCTTCAATGACCATACGGCAGAAACGTGTTCTGTTTTCCACAGATCCGCCGAACTCATCTGTACGTTTGTTTGTAAGAGGAGAGAGGAACTGGCTGATCAGATAGGAATGTCCCGCATGGATCTCTACTGCGTCAAAACCTGCAGCCTGGGCTCTCTTTGCGGCCTCGCCGTATTTCTTTACAATGTGATGGATTTCTTCCACTGATAACGGACGCGGGATTTCTCCGCCTTCTTTGGACGGAATATCAGATGCGGAAACCGGCTGCATATTTGTACGTGCGGAAACAGCGGAAGCACCTGCGTGGTTGATCTGGATCGCAATACAGGTACCATATTTGTGGATCTCTTCACAGAATTTGTACAGACGCGGCAGATAGTTGTCGTGGTCAATACGAAGCTGAGTAGTTCCGTTGGAACCCTGCGGAGAATCTACGCTTGCATTCTCTACGATGATCAGACCTGTGCCGCCTTTGGCACGCTCTTTATAATAATTAATGTGAAGAAAACTCATTTCGCCGTTCTGTTCCCCGTAATTGGTTCCCATAGGCATCATAACGATACGGTTTTTGATAGTCATATTTTTTACTGTGAGTGGTGTGAAAATATGCTGGTAATTGCTTTTCATTACGTCTTTCCTCCTGAAATTTTCTGTTGGATCTATAATTGTTCAGTGCTTTAGCTGTGGCCTGAATTTCTTTGATGTGTTAATTATATAACGGGATAATCCATAAATCTAATTGATAATTCGTGCTATATAATAAAAAACATCTATGGTTTTGCTGAGACTTTTATACCTGTGTAGTCGGATTCGCAGACAAGTGAGTGGTATAGTTACTTCAAACACACTGGTTTGCGGGAGAGGGTGAAATACGGGACAATACAAAATAACCGTAATACCCTCTATTAAATAGGAAGAAATACTCAAAAAAACAAAATTTGGAGAAACCTGACAAATTTTTCTGCTATATTTTTAACGAAAATGACAAATAAATGTTGAAATTTTCTGCCGGAAAAGGTAAAATTAAAATCGGCTAAATTTTTGGGTTAACTTTTAAATATTCTCATAAAGATGGAGGGCAAACAAGAATGAGTAATGCAACACAAAGCTTAGCAGGCACAAGAATTACTTCTTTGCTTGACGCAAACAGTTTTGTCGAAATCGGACAGGGTGTAACAGCCAGATCCACAGATTTCAACATGACTGCAAACAAGGCACCATCTGACGGTGTTATCACCGGATATGGTGTGATCGATGACAAACTGGTTTATGTATACAGCCAGGATGCATCTGTATTAAACGGTACTGTTGGTGAAATGCATGCAAAGAAGATCACAAGACTTTATGATCTTGCCATGAAAACAGGCGCTCCGGTTATCGGACTTGTTGACTGTGCAGGTATCCGTCTTCAGGAAGCAACAGACGCACTGGAAGCTTTCGGACAGATCTATCTGAAACAGACACTGGCATCCGGTGTGATCCCGCAGATCACAGCAATCTTCGGAACATGCGGCGGTGGTATGGCAGTTATCCCGTCCCTGACAGATTTCACATTCATGGAATCCAAAAAAGGAAAAATGTTCGTCAACACACCAAACGCACTGGAAGGAAACAACACAGACAAATGCGACACAGCAGCAGCTGATTTCCAGAGCAAAGAGACAGGTGTGATCGATGGCGTTGGTACAGAGGATGAGATTCTTGGCCAGATCCGTTCTTTAGTATCACTTCTTCCTTCTAATAATGAAGACACAGACAATTACACAGAGTGTACAGACGATCTTAACCGCGTATGCGCAGATCTTGCAAACTGTGCAGGTGACACAGCAATCGCACTTTCCCAGATCGCTGACAACGGTGAATTCTTCGAGACAAAAGCAGACTATGCAAAAGACATGGTTACAGGCTTTATCCGTTTAAACGGCGCTACAGTAGGTGCTGTTGCAAACAGAAGCGAAGTATATGACGCAGAAGGTAAGAAAACAGAAACATTTGACGGAAGCATTTCTGCAAGAGGCGCAAGAAAAGCAGCAGATTTCGTGAAATTCTGCGACGCTTTTGATATTCCGGTACTTACACTTACAAACGCAACAGGCTTCATGGCAACCTTATGCAGCGAGAAGATGATGGCGAAATCCGTAGGTGAACTGGTAGCTGCATTCGCAGATGCAACTGTTCCGAAGGTAAATGTGATCATCGGCAAAGCTTACGGTACAGCTTACGTGGCAATGAACAGCAAATCTATCGGTGCAGACCTTGTATATGCATGGGATAACGCAGAGATCGGTATGATGGATGCTTCCCTGGCAGCCAAGATCATGTATGCAGATGCAGATGCTGCTGAACTGAATGAAAAAGCTGCTCAGTACAGAGAGCTTCAGAATGGTGTTGCTTCCGCAGCAGCAAGAGGCTATGTTGACACTGTGATCAGCCCGGCTGACACAAGAAAATATGTAATCGGTGCATTTGAGATGCTGTTCACAAAGAGAGAAGATCGTCCGTCTAAGAAACATGGAACGGTCTAAGCGGGGTGACGCATATGAAAATGATCAAAAAAATAACTTCTGTATTCATGACATTTCTCGTAATGGCTGCGCTGGTGATCGGCAGCACCTCTGTGGTATTTGCCGCAGATAAGGTTGATGATACTGTTAAGTCCACACTGGTAACTACAGCAGAAGGACTGACAGATGCCATTGTCCAGCTTAAAGATGAAGAAATCGAGAATTACATGAGTTCAGGAGATGACTTTACAACAAGTGCCATGCAGTCCTGGCAGACATCCAAGGATGAACTTGGCGCAAAGAAGGACAGCAATGGTGAAACTACTGTAACTTTCAAAGATGATCAGTACACAGTTACTGTTCCTCTTAAATTTGAGAAAGCAGAAGCAAACTTTGTATATGTCTTTGACTCAAAGGGAACACCGACTTCCATGTCTGTAGATGTACAGTATGGTATGGGCAAGACTCTTCAGAGAGCAGGTCTTAATACTCTGATGGGTATTGGAACTGTATTCGTAATGCTGATTTTATTAAGCCTTCTGATCTCTCTGTTCAGATTCATTCCGAATCCGGAAGCAAAGAAAGCAGCAGAAGCAAAAGCTGCAAAAGAGGCAGAGGCAGCAGTCATCGCACAGACAGCACCTGCACAGGCAGAAGAGAACCTTGCAGATGACGGAGAGCTGGTAGCTGTTATCGCAGCAGCCATCGCAGCAGCAGAAGGAACTACAACAGACGGCTTCGTAGTTCGTTCCATCCGTAAAGTAAAAAGAAATAGAAGATAATTGTCATTTATTTAGGAGGATTTTAAAATGAAAAGCTATACAATTACAGTAAATGGTACAGCATATGAAGTAACTGTTGAAGAAACAGGAAGCGTATCCGCTCCTGCAGCAGCTCCAAAAGCAGCACCTAAGGCTGCACCTGCAGCAGCTCCGAAAGCAGCAGCTCCTGCAGCAGGCGCCGGCGCAGTGAAAGTAACTGCTTCCGTACCTGGCAAAGTTGTCAAAGTAGCAGCAAGCGTTGGACAGGCAGTAAAAGCCGGAGACAGCGTAATTATTCTTGAATCCATGAAAATGGAAATCCCTGTAGTAGCTCCTCAGGACGGTACTATCGCAAGCATTGATGTTGCAGAAGGTGCCTCTGTAGAAAACGGAGATACTTTAGCAACAATGAACTAAGACGGGAGGTAGTCAAATGTCTTATGTAACAGAAACATTGTCCAACCTGATTCACCAGACAGCATTTTTCAATCTGACATGGGGCAATTACCTGATGATCGCAGTAGCCTGCGTATTCCTTTACCTTGCTATCAAGAAGGGATTCGAGCCGCTTCTGCTTGTTCCTATCGCATTCGGTATGCTGCTTGTAAATATCTATCCGGACATTATGGCAAACCCGGAAGATATGTCCAATGGTGTAGGTGGACTTCTTCATTATTTCTACATCCTTGATGAGTGGAGTATCTTACCATCCCTGATCTTCATGGGTGTAGGTGCCATGACAGACTTCGGTCCGCTGATCGCAAACCCGATCAGCTTCCTGATGGGTGCTGCAGCACAGCTTGGTATCTATGCAGCTTACTTCCTTGCAATCTTTCTTGGATTCAACGGAAAAGCAGCAGCAGCTATCTCCATCATCGGTGGTGCTGACGGCCCGACTTCCATTTTCCTTGCAGGTAAACTTGGACAGTCTGCACTGATGGGACCGATCGCAGTGGCAGCATATTCCTATATGTCACTGGTTCCAATCATCCAGCCGCCTATCATGAAACTCTGCACAACAGAGAAAGAACGTAAGATCAAAATGGATCAGCTTCGCCCGGTTTCCAAACTGGAGAAGATCCTGTTCCCGATCGTTATCACAATCGTTGTCTGCCTGATCCTGCCTACAACAGCTCCGCTGGTTGGTATGCTCATGCTTGGTAACCTGTTCAGAGAGTGCGGTGTTGTAAAACAGCTGACAGAAACAGCTTCCAATGCCCTGATGTATATCGTAGTTATCCTTCTGGGTACATCCGTAGGTGCTTCCACAAGTGCAGAAGCATTCTTAAACGCAGATACTCTGAAGATCGTAGTTTTAGGTCTTGTTGCATTCGCAATCGGTACATTCGGCGGATGTATGCTTGGTAAACTGCTCTGCAAACTGACTCATGGAAAGATCAACCCGCTGATCGGTTCCGCAGGTGTATCCGCAGTACCTATGGCAGCCCGTGTATCCCAGAAAGTGGGTGCAGAGGCAGATCCTACAAACTTCCTTCTGATGCACGCAATGGGCCCGAACGTTGCCGGTGTTATCGGTACAGCCGTAGCAGCCGGAACATTCATGGCTATTTTTGGTGTATAATTGAATTTATAAAGGAGATTTAATAATGGCAGAATTAGAGAAAAAACCTGTTAAAATTGTGGAAACCATTCTCCGTGATGCTCATCAGTCCCAGATCGCAACACGTATGACCACAGAACAGATGCTTCCGATCGTAGATAAACTTGATAAAGTCGGCTATCACGCAGTAGAGTGCTGGGGTGGTGCAACATTCGATGCATCCCTTCGTTTCCTTCACGAAGATCCATGGGAAAGACTTCGTAAATTACGTGACGGCTTCAAAAACACAAAACTTCAGATGCTTTTCCGTGGACAGAACATCCTTGGATACCGTCCATATGCAGATGACGTTGTAGAATACTTCGTACAGAAATCTGCTGCAAACGGAATCGACATCATCCGTATTTTTGACTGCCTCAATGACCTTCGTAACCTGCAGACAGCAGTAAGCGCTGCAAACAAAGAGAAGGCTCATGCACAGGTAGCTCTTTCCTATACATTAGGAGATGCTTACACACTGGAATACTGGACAGACATTGCAAAACGTATCGAAGATATGGGCGCTGATTCCATCTGTATCAAAGATATGGCAGGTCTTCTCCTTCCAAACAAAGCTACAGAGCTTGTAACAGCATTAAAAGAAACAGTTAAGATCCCGATCGACCTTCATACACATTACACCTCCGGTGTAGCTTCCATGACTTACTTAAAAGCAGTAGAAGCAGGTGTGGATATCATCGATACAGCAATGTCTCCATTTGCACTGGGAACATCCCAGCCTGCAACAGAGGTTATGGTTGAGACATTCAAAGATACACCATACGACACAGGATTTGATCAGAAGCTTCTCTCCGAGATCGCTGACTACTTCCGTCCGATCCGTGACGAAGCTCTTGACAGCGGACTGCTCAATCCTAAGAACCTTGGTGTTAACATCAAAACTTTACTGTACCAGGTACCGGGCGGTATGCTCTCCAACCTGACTTCCCAGTTAAAAGAACAGCACGCAGAAGACAAATTCTACGATGTTCTCGAGGAAGTTCCGCGTGTACGTAAAGACCTTGGTGAACCGCCGCTTGTTACTCCGTCTTCACAGATCGTTGGTACACAGGCTGTATTCAACGTACTTATGGGCGAGAGATACAAAATGGTTACAAAAGAAACAAAAGATATCCTGTTAGGAAAATACGGCGCAACTGTAAAACCGTTTAATCCGGAAGTACAGAAGAAGTGCATCGGCGATGAGAAACCGATCACATGCCGTCCGGCAGACCTTCTTGACAACGAGCTTGAGAAACTTGAGAGCGAAATGGCTCAGTACAAAGAACAGGATGAAGACGTATTAACATACGCACTGTTCCCACAGGTAGCTATGGACTTCTTCAAATACCGTCAGGCTCAGAAAACAAAAGTTGACGAGAAAGCAGCTGACAAAAAGAACGGAGCATATCCTGTATAATTGATCAGTAATTAAATATGTCCAAACGAAAAAAGGAGCTTGCGTAAGCAGGCTCCTTTGCGTTATTATGAAAGAATATGATACCCGGGAATATAATGTGCCAATGGTTATATGCTGCCAGAGGTACATATCTATATTGATTGTAGCGAAGCGGAGACGTGGAACCATGATGAAATAGACAATCTGCAGGGTAAAATAAATACAGGAGAATATTCCATGAGCAAAGTTATAATAATCGGCGGCGGAGCCGCCGGAATGATGGCAGGGGTTTTTGCAGCCCGTAACCATCATGAAGTTCATATATTAGAGAAGAACGAGAAACTGGGAAAGAAAGTTTTCATCACAGGAAAAGGCAGATGCAATGTGACAAATGCCTGCGACACAGAAGAACTCTTTCCTGCAATGATGAGCAATCCCAAGTTCCTCTACAGCAGTTTCTATTCATTTACCCCTCAGGATGTAATGGAGTTCTTTGAGAAAGCAGGTGTCCCTCTGAAGGTAGAGCGTGGAAACAGAGTATTCCCACAGTCTGACCATTCTTCAGACATCATCCGCGCTCTGGAGCGTGAGCTGAAGAAAGCAGGAGCAAAGATTCATCTTCATACTGCTGTGCAGGAAATCGTAAAGAAACCTGTAACGGAATCTGTAACAGATTCCGTAAATACCCTTGAATCAGAAGCCACATTAACAGAATCAGGATCTGATGCAGGAAAAAGCAGAAAAGGAAAAAAATCATCTGACATACAGCAGGAGAAGATCACAGGAGTTATACTTACAGATGGTACTTTCATAGAAGGCGATGCAGTCATCGTGGCAACCGGCGGATTCTCTTATCAGAGTACAGGCTCCACAGGTGACGGATACCGCTTCGCAAGAGAACTGGGACTGAAAGTCACGGACATTGCTCCCTCCCTTGTGCCATTAAAGACAAAAGAAGACTATATCCCTAAGCTTCAGGGACTTTCCCTTAAGAACACAGGACTCACCATAAAGAATGGAAAGAAAGTACTTTACGAGGATTTCGGAGAGATGATGTTCACCCATTTCGGAGTCACAGGTCCAATGATCCTCTCCGCCAGTGCCCACATCGGTGCAAAACTGGCGAAAGCACCAAACGGCGAACTGTCCGCATATCTGGATCTGAAGCCTGCACTCACCAGAGAACAACTGGATGCCAGGATCCTGCGTGAATTTGAAGCAGGACCAAACAAACAGTTCAAGAATGTGATTGGCGTACTTTTCCCGTCATCTCTGACTCCGGTAATGCTGGAACTGGGTGGAATCCCCGCAGAGAAGAAAATCCACGACATCTCCAGAGAAGAACGCCAACACTTCATTGACCTTATCAAAGCCTTCCCCTTCACAATCACAGGAATGGGTGAGTTTAAAGAAGCCATCATCACCAGAGGCGGCGTCTCTGTCAAAGAGATCAATCCCGGAACAATGGAATCAAAGAAAATCTCAGGTCTTTACTTCGCAGGCGAGGTACTGGATCTGGATGCAGTGACAGGTGGATATAACTTACAGATTGCGTGGTCTACCGCATATCTGGCAGCGCAGGCTATACGTTACTGTTCACTCCGTTCACAGTAACGGCTATACAGTAAGCTGAAACAAGCAGATGATGAGTACCTTGTAGGTGGATGATATCTATGATATGATTCAGCTATACGTTATTTACCGATTCATAAACATCAATCAATAATAAAACAGAGAAAATCTGTTTGAATAATAGAAACAGGAGGAACCACGAAAATGGGATGTAACATAGCCATCGACGGACCTGCAGGAGCAGGAAAGAGCACCATCGCAAAGAAAGTAGCGAAAGAATTATCATTTATCTATGTAGATACAGGAGCCATGTACAGGGCAATGGCTTTATATCTTCTGAACCATGGCGTAAACGGAGAAAATCAGGAAGAGATCGAGGCTGTATGTTCCGGCGCTGACATTTCCATCGAATACAAAAACGGAGAACAGATTGTCATCCTCAACGGAGAGAACGTAAATGCTATGATCCGCACCGAACAGGTAGGAAACATGGCATCCAAAAGCTCCGCAAACCCGAAAGTCAGAGCTCATCTTCTGAAACTTCAGAGAACTCTGGCAGAGAAAAACGACGTAGTCATGGATGGCAGGGACATCGGCACAACCATCCTTCCAAACGCAGAAGTAAAGATCTACCTCACCGCAAGCGCAGACACCAGAGCAAAAAGAAGAGCACTGGAATATGAACAGAAGGGAGAATCCTTCGACCTGGACCAGATCCGAAAAGACATCATCGAGCGCGACGAACGCGACATGAACCGCGAAATCTCCCCTCTGAAACAGGCAGAGGACGCAGTGCTTGTAGATTCCTCGGAAATGGGAATTGATCAGGTTGTAGATGCTATTCTTGATGTGTATAATAAGAAGATACAGAAATAACGGTCAGGCGGACAGATTATCTGTTTCAGACTACGCTATTTGTCCATGATCAAATAACTGTCCGTAGTTCATCAGAGGAGCGGTTATTCGATTAAATTTCAAAAGAATGGCAATGAATATAAATTAAGAGGACTAATCATGAAAGTTAAAGTAGCAGAGACAGCAGGCTTCTGCTTCGGCGTCAAACGTGCAGTGGACAAAGTCTACGAGCTGATCGACACAGAACAGAAACCAATCTTCACTCTGGGCCCGATCATCCACAACGAAGGCGTAGTAGCGGATCTGGAAGCTCGTGGCGTCCATGTTATCGCAGAAGCGGATCTGGATTCCCCGGATGACACCCTGCAGAACGGAACAGTAGTCATCCGCTCTCACGGTGTAGGCAAAGCCATCTACGATAAGCTGAAAGAAAAAAACATCTCTTATGTAGATGTGACCTGCCCCTTCGTTCTGAAAATCCACAGGATCGTGGAAAAAGAAAGCCTTGCAGGAAACCACATCATCATCATCGGCGACAAAGACCACCCTGAAGTACAGGGCATCTGCGGCTGGTGTCAGGGACCGTACACGGTGATCAGAAACAAAGAAGAAGCCGAAGCATTTGTACCCCCAAAAGGCAAAAAAATAAGCATTGTGTCCCAGACGACATTTAATTACAACAAATTTAAAGATTTAGTTGAAATTCTTTGCAAAAAGAGGTATGATAATAATGTTTTAAATATTCTCAATATTTTAAACACTA
>OGPC01000415.1_pt1 | contig 40729 bp, 32 predicted proteins | sample 1552911 | NCBI WGS metagenome assembly OGPC01 (sample SAMEA2580248, study PRJEB22360) | human gut metagenome | biome: human gut; feature: human-associated habitat; material: faeces | place: Denmark | collected 2008/2010 | reverse complement strand
CGCGGGATAGCGCCGCCGTCGAGGACGTGGTTCGCCGTCCGCAGACGCTGGCGGCGCTGCGCCTGACGGGTTGCAAGAACACAAGCCGGGCGCGCAAGATTGGCGACGAAGAAGTTGAGGCCCTCGACTGGGGTATGACCTTTAACGTGGGTCGCGAGGTCCCCGATGACGTGGCGTACCTGGGTATTCGTGCGAGCTACTTCCATGTGGACAACCGCGCTGAGCGGGGTCGCAACAGCTACGACCTGCACGTGGCCCGTGTGAGCGATTCACGCTTTGAGCGGCTGGTGCTGCTGGACGTGCCGCGCGGCGATGCGCCCACGCGTCTGCAGTGGAAGGTCAACAAGGTGGGCGTGCCTGTCGACGAACTGCCGCAAGCAGGCGAGACGCTGCGCATGCACTTCGATGCGAGTAGGATCCATTTGGTTTGTCGATAGCGCCGGGTAATGCCGTCGGGGATATAAGCCTCGGCGGCTTTGTCTTGCCGCTCGCCGAATGAGGGACGACAAACTCTTACCAATCAAGATAATTTTTTATTAAACGACGACGCACGACGCTGTCGTACGAATGTCAACGGTGTTCGTCTGGACGATGACCGTTGATATAGTTGACCTTAACTTGTAAAGGAGGGTGCGCACATGCCGCAGACGACATACATTCGCCGCGTTGCCGCGCGTGCCCTATATATAGCTCGGAGTCGCATATGAGCAGGTATGTTCACGGCTCCGGGAGAGACGACGAACAACTAAATAATCGACCGCAAAGCAGGTTCCCTAAAATTCCGGGTTTAGGCGCGGCTGGGTTTTCGCCACCCACCGTGCAGCAATACCGTAGCTATTCAATTTTGGTTCGAGAGGGGAACCGTCATGGCTGAAGAATTCGATTTCCATCCGATGTGGGAGAGCCTCGGCATGAATCTTGCCGACCACGACATGCTGCTGGGCGCCGTGGGTCAGATGTACGGCGATATGTTTCTGATGCAGCACAATCGCCCCAAGTCCACGTCCTACCTGGACTTTGTGGCCACCAACATCCATAGCGGCCGTATTAAGGAGATGCTCGACAAGAAGGAGGCCGGCGAGGCCACCAAGATCGTGGGCTCGTTCTGCGTGTACGTGCCCGAGGAGATCGTGCTTGCCTGTGACGGCATTCCCGTGGGCCTGTGCTCGGGTGCCGATTGGGCAACCGATAAGGTCGAGGAGCACCTGCCGCGCAACACCTGCCCGCTTATCAAGAGCTTTGCCGGCTTTAAGCTGGGCGAGGTCTGCCCCTACATTGAGTCGAGTGACCTGGTGGTAGGCGAGAACACCTGCGACGGTAAGAAGAAAGCCTACGAGTTCTTTGCCACGCAAAAGAACATGTACGTCATGGATATTCCCAACGTGCACGACGAGTCGACGCTCGTAACCTGGAAGGCCGAGGTCAAGAAGCTCGCCGCCAAGATCGAGGACGAGTGCGGCGTCAAGATTACGCCCGAGGGCCTGAAGGCTGCCATCCACGCCGTCAATGAGAAGCGCCGCGCCCTGCAGCGCCTCGCTGCGACCCGCGCTGCCGACCCTGCGCCCATCAGCGGTCTCGACAGCCTGCTGACCGTTCAGGCCGCCTTTATGGACGACACACCGCGTCTGACCGGAGCCATCAACGATATGGCGGCTGAGTGCGAGCAGCGTGTCGAGGCCGGCGAGGGCGTGGCACCCAAGGGGACCAAGCGCATCCTGTACACCGGTACGCCCATGGCCGTGCCCAACTGGAAGCTGTTCAACCTTATCGAGAAGGCCGGCGGCGTTGTGATAGGCGAGGAGTCCTGCACGGGCTCGCGCTACTACAAGGACCTGGTCGACGAGTCCGGCGAGACGGTCGACGAGATGCTCGACGCCATCGCCGAGCGCTACTTTAAGATCAACTGCGCCGTCTTTACGCCCAACAATCAGCGTATGAAGGACATTGTCCAGATGGCCAAGGACCTGCATGCCGACGGTATCGTCGACGTGGCCCTGCAGTTCTGCACGCTCTACGAGATGGAGTCGTTTGCCGTGGAGAAGGCCGCCGAGGAGGCCGGCATTCCGTTTATGCACATCACGACCGACTACGCCGGCGAGGACGCCGGTCAGCTCCAGACCCGCATCGAGGCCTTCCTCGAGACGATTTAGCCGCACCTGCGCCAAGCTGTGCCGCCGGGTGTTCCTATCCGCGCGATAGGGATTTCTCTGTTGCCATGCCGGTCGGTGTTCGGATGCACCGCAGGGCGCCAATCGGCTTCGCATAGCTGCCGGGACGGGGATTTCCACCGTCCCGGCAGATTCTGTCCGTTTGTTCAGACACGAAAGGAACTCAATGAACAACGACCTTTTCAAGGCGGGCGTTTCCCGTCGCGGTTTTCTGACCGGCTCCGCTGCCCTGTGCGCCATGGCGGGCCTCGGCCTCGCCGGCTGCGGCGGTTCGGGCGCCGAGAGCGGTAGCGCCGCTGCCTCCGGCCAGGATGTGGAGTATCGCGACGAGCTGCAGATCGCGCTCCCGGCGAGCCCGGACGGCCTCGATCCGCACACCACGTCGTCGCTTGTGACTATGGACATCATCTGCAACGTCGTCGAGCCGCTCTTTGGCCTCGATAGCGACTACGAGCCCCAGCCCGTGCTGGCCAAGGGCTATGAGGTCTCCGACGACGGCCTGACCTACACCATCAAGCTGCGCGAGGGCGTCACCTTCCACAACGGCAAGGAGTTTGGCTCCGAGGACGTCGTGGCCTCGATGAACCACTGGCTCGCCGTCAACGACCGCGCCGCGAGCCTGCTGCCCGGTGCCACCTTCGCCGCCTCGGGCGACCACGAGGTCACCTGCACGCTGACCGAGCCCGCCATCGACTTTCTGATCATCCTGGGCAACCACTCCCAGTATCCGGGTATTTTCCCCTCCGAGGTCATCGAGGCCGCGGGCGATACTGGCGTGACCGAGTACGTGGGTACCGGTGCCTACAAGTTTGTGGAGTGGAAGCAGGACCAGTACGTCCATCTCACCCGCTACGAGGACTATGTCGCCGCCCACGGCAAGGCTTCGGGCTACACCGGCAAGGTCTCCGCGCCCACCAAGGACATCTACTATCAGTTCGTGACTGAGGCCTCCACGCGCGTGAGCGGGTTTGAGACCGGCGAGTACGATGTCGCTGGCGAGATCCCCACCGAGAACTACCACGACTTCGACGGCAACGACGACGTCAAGCTCTACACCCATAACGCCGGCGTTCTGACCGCCTTCCTCAACATGAACGAGGGCGTCTTCGCCGACGAGGAGATCCGCAAGTGCGCACTCATGGCTATCGACTGCGAGGCGGCCGCTCTTGCCGCCTATGGCGAGAAGGAGCTCTTCAATATCGATCCCAACCTTGGCAACCCCGAGAACGCTCAGTGGGCGACCGACGCGGGCAAGAAGTACTTCAACCAGGCAGACGCCAAGGCCGCCAAGAAGGCTCTGGCCAAGACCTCCTATGCCGGTGAGACGGTCAAGCTGCTGACCACCCCCGACTACAAGGATATGTACAACGCCACCGTCGCGCTGCAGGAGCAGCTCGAGAAGGCCGGCTTCACCGCCGAGGTCGACAGCTACGAGTTTGCTACCTTTATGGACATCCGCTCCGGCAAGCCCGAGCAGTGGGACCTCTTTGTGGCCTCCACCAACTACAAGCCCATCCCGGCCCAGTCCCTCTCGGTCTCTAAGGCCTTCTATGGCCTGTCCGACGAGAAGGCGCTCAAGCTCGTTGCCGAGACCCGCACCGCCAAGGACACCGACGCCGCGGCCAAGAAGTGGGCCGAGGCTCAGGAGCGCCTCTATGAGATCGCCGTTATCGAGCCGCTTTGCCACTACGCTTCCATCACGGGCACCCAGGCAGACGTCGAGGACGTCGAGGTGCTCGACGGCGCCATCATCTGGAACGCCAAGCGTCCGGAGTAATGCAATAGATGGCGTGGCGGCTGGAGGGGTCTGGTCCCCTGTGGCCGCCACGCCCTGTCCACGTTCAGAGGGGAAATAGACGCCTCGCATGTTGAAGTACACGCTCAAACGTATAGGCGCGATGGTTCCGGTGATGCTCATCATCTCGGTCGTCGTGTTTTTAATTATCTATCTCACACCGGGTGACCCGGCCTCTTCGATGCTCGGCATGGAGGCTTCGGCCGACCAGATCGAGCGCGTCAACGATAGCCTGGGACTCAACGAGCCGCTGCCGCAGCGCTACGTTGAGTGGATGGGCGGCGTGCTTACCGGCGACCTGGGCGATTCGTATTTTATGCGCCAGCCCGTAACGCAGGCGATCGCCGAGCACTTTGGCCCCACGCTATCGCTCGCGCTTCTGGCACAGCTCATCGCGCTGCTGATTGCACTGCCCTGCGGCGTCGTCGCTGCCCTCAAACATGGGTCGCGCACCGACGCGGTCTTGCGTGTCGTTGCTCTTTTGGGCGTGGCGATACCCGGCTTTTTGATGGCGCTCATGCTTATGTGGCTGTTTGCCGTCACGTTGCGTGTGTTTCCGGTGGCCGGCTATGCGCCGCTATCGAAGGGCTGGTTCAGCCATTTACGCTATCTTGCGTTGCCGGCCATATCGCTTGGATGCGTGCAGGCGGCCCTGCTCATGCGCATGACCCGTTCGAGCGTTATCGAGGCCATGCAGCTTGACTGCGTCAAGACGGCGCGTGCCAAGGGCGTCTCCGAGGTTCGCGTGGTGCTGGCCCATGCCCTGCGCAACGCAGCGCTGCCGATTCTCACCTCGGTCGGCTATTCTTTTGGCGCCCTGATTACGGGCGCCGTGGTGACTGAGGCCATTTTTAACATCCCCGGTTTGGGCCAGCTGGTCACGAGCTCTATCGAGCGTCGCGACTATCCGGTGATTCAGGGCGTGCTGCTGGTCATCGCCTTGTTGAATTCGGTGATCAATCTGGTCGTCGACCTTGCCTACGGCGCTTTTGACCCGCGCGCTCGCAAATGGGGCGATGCATGATGGCAAACTTTAAGAAGGCCCTTGCCAACAAGGGGTTTGTGGTCGGTGGCTGCATTTTCCTGGCGATTGCGCTGATCGCGCTCGTCGGTCCGCTGGTGTGGACGGTTAATCCCAATGCGCAGGAGATGACGTTGCGACTTTCGGCGCCCTCGCCCGCGCATCCCTTTGGCTGCGATGACTTTGGCCGCGACCTGCTTGCCCGCGTCATCGCGGGCGCGCGCGTGTCGCTTGGCGTTGGCATTGCCGTCACGCTTGCGACGAGTGCGCTCGGCTTGGTGATTGGCGCCTATGCGTGCTACAACGAGAGACTCGATCATATTCTCATGCGCATCTGCGACGGCCTTATGTCCATTCCGGGCGTGCTTTTGGCTATCGCACTCATGGCCATGATGGGCGCCTCGGTCTGGAACGTCATCATCGCGCTCTCCATCGTCTATACGCCCAGCATGGCGCGCATCGTGCGCTCGCGTGCGATGGTGGTCAAGGAGGAGCCCTTTGTGGAGGCCCTGCGCGTACAGGGCGCCTCCACGGCCCGTATCGTGTGGTTGCATATCGTGCCCAACGTTATGGCACCCTTCCTGGTGCAGGCGACCTTTGTCTTTGCCGAGGCCGTGCTCTCGGAGGCCGCCCTCTCGTTTCTGGGCCTGGGTATCAAGGCTCCCGATGCCAGCTGGGGAAACATCCTGCAGGCGGGCAAGAACGTGATGCGCAAAGCCTGGTGGATGATCTTCTTCCCGGCAGCGGCCATCATCGCGAGCGTGCTTTCGCTGAACCTTGCCGGCGACGGCCTGCGCGACGCCCTCGACCCCAAGACCAAGGAGGACTAGCCCATGGCTCAGCATCTTTTAGACGTGCGCGACCTCTGCATCTCGTTTGTGGGCCGCGATGGCAACGCGCTGGAAGCCGTCAACAAACTCAACCTACATATCGATGCCGGCGAGATCGTTGGTGTTGTCGGCGAGTCCGGCTGCGGTAAGTCGGTGTTTGCCCAGAGTGTCATGCGCCTATTGGAGCATGAACAGAAGATGGCCTATACCGGTCAGATTCTCTTTGACGGGGAGGACCTGCTCGCGCGCCCGCTCAAGCGCATGCGCGAGGTGCGCGGCTGCGACATCGCCATGATCTTCCAGGACCCGTTGTCCTCGCTTAACCCCGTCATGACGGTGGGTGCGCAGGTTATCGAGGCGGTGCGGGCCCACCGTAAGGTGAGCCGACGCGAAGCCCGCAACGAGGCTCTATCGCTGTTGGAGCGTGTGGGAATTCGAGATGCCGCGGCACGCTTCGACATGTATCCGGGCGATTTTAGCGGCGGCATGCGCCAGCGCGTGATGATCGCCATGGCGCTCGCCGGGCACCCGCGCCTGCTTATCGCCGACGAGCCCACCACGGCACTCGACACCACCACCCAAAAGCAGATCCTCGACCTACTGCGCGACCTCAACCGCACCGAGAACATGGCGGTGCTTTTTATCAGTCATGATTTGGGTGTCGTCACGAGCATCTGCTCGCGCGTACACGTCATGTATCTGGGCCAAATCGTAGAAGAGATCGACGCCTGCGGCCTTATGGAGCGCCCGAGCCACCCGTATGCCCAGGGGCTCATCGCGAGCATTCCGCCGCTCGAAGGCGAGCGAGTTGACACGCTGGCGGATATTCCGGGCACGGTGCCGCCGCTTACGGCAATACCCTGTGGATGCCGCTTTGCGCCTCGTTGCGCCCGGGCGGACGAGCGTTGCCGCGCACAGGAGCCTCCGCTGTTTGCCGTGAATGCGCGCGACCGGTTTAAATGCTGGCTTGTCGAGAAAGGGGAGTGCCATGGCTGTTGATAGCGAAGCCCTGCTTAGGGTCTCACATCTGACCAAAGCGTATTCCATGCCGGGCTTAGGTTTTAAGCGTCAGGCCTTTACCGCCGTGGACGATCTGTCGTTTGAGATCGCGCCGGGCGAAGTCTATGGCCTGGTTGGCGAATCCGGATCGGGCAAGTCGACGACTGGACGCCTGATCTGTGGTCTCGAGCGTGCGGATTCCGGCTCGATTGTCTATCGCGGGCATGATCTCGCCACGATGTCGGAGCGCGACCGAAAGCCGTTCCGCCGTGAGATCCAGCTGGTATTCCAGGATAGCTCTACGGCTTTTGACCCGCGCAACCGTGTCGGCCGCATTTTGGAGGAGCCGCTGATTATCGCCGGCGTGCGCGATGCGGATGAGCGCCATGGGCGCGCGCTCTCGGCCCTGGCCTCGGTCGGTCTTCTGGCAGAGCATTATGACCGCTATCCGCACGACCTTTCGGGGGGACAGCGTCAGCGACTCAATCTGGCACGGGCGCTTATTTGCGAGCCGCGCCTTGTGGTATGCGACGAGCCGGTCTCGGCGCTTGACGTGTCCGTTCAGGCCCAAGTGCTCAACTTACTTCGCGACCTGCAGCGCACGACGGGCGTGGCGCTGCTGTTTATCACGCATGATATGCGTGTGGTTCGGCATATGTCCGACCGGATTGGCGTGCTCTACCACGGTCGTCTTGTCGAGGAAGGCGCGGCCGAGGACGTGATCGCGCACCCGAGCGATCCGTATACGCAGGAGCTTATCGATGCCATTCCCTAGAGGATGCTTCCTTTTGGGTATGGCGTGGGTTTGTTGTTTAATTTTCGGTATATCGGTGCAAGAGAGGGGAACTACTATGGTCGATATCGAGGAGCAGCCGTTGCCGTCCACGTTTGAGGAGTTCAACGAGCAACGCAAGGCGGCGTTTATTCGCGTCAAGGATTATAAGCAGGCGGGTAACCGCCTGGTCGGCTTTTTGTGCAGCTATACGCCGCTCGAGATCATCGATGCCGCGGGCGCTGCGAGCGTGGCGCTGTGCGGTACGTCCGACGAGGTGATTCCCGAGGCCGAGAAGGTGCTGCCGGCAAATCTGTGTCCGCTCATCAAGTCGACGTACGGTTTTGCCTATTCGCAAAAGTGCCCGTTTACGTACTTTAGCGACATGATCATCGGCGAGACCACCTGCGACGGCAAGAAGAAGATGTACGAGCTACTCAACGAGCTCAAGCGCACGCACATTCTGCATCTTCCGCAGGGTCGCGATCGCGCCTACGAGCGCGAAGGCTGGTACGAGGAGTGCCGTCTGCTCAAGGAGGAGCTTGAGGGCTTCTACGGTATTACGATTACCGATGACGACCTGCGCGCTGCCGTTCGTCGTCGCAACCGTTTGCGTGCGGCCCAGCTCGAGATGTTTGCGCTGCAGGCCAACCAGCCGGCGGCCATGAGCGGCGTCGACCTGATGAGCACCATGTTTGCCGGTACGTTTAGCTTTGATATCGAGGCCTATACGCAGCAGCTGGAGCAAAAGGTTGCCAAGCTGCGCGAGGCCTACGACGCGGGCGAGCGCCCGGTTGCGGCGGATGCCAAGCGCATTCTGATCACCGGCTGCCCGGTGGGCGGCGTGATCAATAAGATCGGTCGCACCATCGAGTCCAACGGCGGCGTGGTTGTGTGCATGGACGACTGCTCGGGCGAGCGTACGGCGGCCATGATGATCGACCCGGAGGCTCCCGATATCCTGCGCGCCATCGCCGACCGATATCTGGACATCAACTGCTCGGTCATGACGCCCAACGACGGTCGTATGGAAAATACACTGGCCATGTGCGAGAAGTATCACGTCGATGGCGTGGTCGAAAACGTGCTCCAGGCCTGCCACACCTTTAACGTGGAGAGTGCACGCATGCAGGAGGCTGTCGAGGGCGCGGGCATTCCGTATATGAAGATCGAGACCGATTACAGCAACGGCGACATGGGTCAGATCGAGACTCGCATCGCCGCCTTCATCGAAATCCTCTAGCTTCCTCAGGCACCGGATCTTGCCCCTCAAACCGTCGCTTGCGTACCAAAGTACGCTGCGCTCCTCTTTCGGGGCAATCTCCGGCACCTGAGAAACCTAGATCTAAGGCGCCTGAACGCGCCGCTACCTTTGACGTTTAGATTGGGAGAGAGCCATGATAGGGATCGGGATCGATATCGGGTCTACGGCGGCTAAGGCTGCTGTGGTCGATGGGGAGGGTTCGGTGGCGTGGACGTGCGTGCAGCCAACCGGGTTCTCCTCGGTCGATGCTTCCGAGCGTCTGCGCGGCGAGCTTGCCGCGGCTGGCTATGACGTGGCTGCCGACGACGTGCGCGTGATCGCGACCGGATATGGTCGCGTTGCCGTGCCCTATGCGCACAAGGTCGTGACCGAGATCACCTGCCACGGTACCGGTGCCGTGCGCCTGTTTGGCGACCACGGCACCGTGATCGACGTGGGCGGTCAAGACACCAAGGTCATTCAGCTTAAAGGCGGTCGCGTGGCCAAGTTTGCCATGAACGACAAGTGCGCCGCCGGCACGGGGCGCTTTTTGGAGATCATGGCCGACCGTCTGGGTATTTCCCAGCAGCAGATGGCCGACCTTGCACGTTCCGGTAAGCCCACCAAGATATCCAGCATGTGCACGGTGTTTGCCGAAAGCGAGGTCATCAGCCTCATCGGTCGCGGTGAGCCGCGCGAGAACATTGCGCGTGGCGTGATCGACAGCGTGGTCTCGCGCGTTGCGACCATGGCTGGGCAGGCGGCGGGCGCTCCGTACTATCTGACCGGTGGCCTGTGCGAGAACGCCTTCGTGGTGGAGCGGTTGGGCGAGCTACTGGGGTCGCCGGTGACCACCTCGCCCCAGGCTCGCTTTGCCGGAGCGATCGGCGCGGCTGTCCGCGCCGCCGCCTTGGCCTAGGGGTGTACCGCGACATGCGCATCCTCAATATCTCGGCACAAAAACCAGATAGCACCGGCAGCGGCACCTACCTTGCCGCGCTCGTGCGCGAGCAGATCGAGACGGGGCATCGCGCTGCCGTGCTTTGCGGCGCGGCACCGGGCGACACGCAAGGTGACATCCCGGCGGGCGTACCTGTCTATACCGTCGACTTCGACACCCCTGAGCTGCCCTTTCATATCTGCGGTATGTCCGATGTCATGCCCTATCCCTCCACACGCTATCGTGACCTGACGCCTTCGATGCTCAAGGCATTTGAGCGGGCATTTGCTGCTGCAATCGATCGGGCGGTGGCTGAGTTTCGGCCCGATCTGGTGCTCTGCCATCACCTGTATCTGGTGACCGCATTGGCGCGCGAGTGCGTCCGGGGCGTGCCGGTTGTTGCCGTGTGCCATTCGACCGACCTGCGCCAGCTGCGTTCGCATGCGCTCGAGCGCGATCGCATCGTAAGTGCGGTTCGTCGGCTCGATGCCGTCTTTGCGCTCCATGCTGAGCAGGCTGAGCAGATTGGCCTGGTGTGCGGCGTCGATGCCGATCGCATCCACGTGATTGGGACGGGCTACGACCATCGCGTCTTCTGCCGCGACGCAAGCGTGGCGAGGCAGCCGGGATCGCTTGTGTACGTGGGCAAGATTTGCTTTAAAAAGGGCGTCGAGTCGCTGGTTCGAGCTGTGTCATTGCCGATTGACGATGGCGTCCGCTCATCTGGCTTGGTACTTGTGGGCGGCCGCGGGGACGATGCCGAGTACGCGCGTATTGAGCGCTTGACCGCGGCCTCGGATGTGCCGGTGACGCTGGCGGGGCGCCTGGATAGCGATGAACTCGTGCGTGCCTACCGCAGTTCCGACGTCTTTGTGCTGCCTTCGTTTTACGAAGGTTTGCCGCTCGTGACGATCGAGGCCCTCGCGTGCGGCTGCAAAGTTGTGGCGACCGATTTGCCCGGCGTTCGTCCCTGGATGGAGGCGATGCTTCCCGGTGCTCCCGTGACGTGGGTGGCGTCGCCGCGTATGACGGATGTCGACACGCCCGTGGCGGCCGACCTTCCGTTGTTTGAGCGCGCACTGGCAGATGCTATCGCGCAGGCGCTTGCGGCTCCGCCTTCGACGTTCGAGCCGTCGGCGGTCTCTTGGGAAGCGTGCCTGGGGCGTATACTTAAAGTCGTTAATTTGTTGGAAGGGGGTTCGTATGGCTAAGGACACCATGAGGCTCACGTCCATGACGGCCGCGAGCGGTTGAGCCGCTAAGTTGGCTCCTGGAGCCCTCGCCCAGGTTCTGGGCGATTTACCCAATGTGCATAACGACAACTTGCTCGTGGGGTTCGATACCTCCGACGATGCGAGCGTCTTCCGCGTAGGGGAGAACCTGGGGCTTGTGCAGTCCATCGACTTCTTCCCGCCGATGGTCGACGACCCGTTCCTGTTTGGTCAGATTGCCGCGGCCAACTCGCTGTCGGACATCTACGCCATGGGCGGGCGACCGAGCCATGCCATGAACCTGCTCTGCATACCCAGTTGTCTGGGCATCGAGGTTGCCGGTCAGATTCTGGCGGGCGGCGCCGACAAGTGCGTCGAGGCGGGTTGCTCCATCGCGGGCGGCCATACCATCAACGACGACGAGCCCAAGTACGGCCTGTCTGTGAGCGGCTTTGTCGCGCTCGACCGCATGCTCGCCAACAGCGGCGCACGCGTGGGCGATGATCTGCTGCTGACCAAGGCGATCGGCTCGGGCATTATCACCACGGCCATTAAGGGCGAGCTCATCGAGCAGGACGAGGCTGCAGCCATGTTTGACTCGATGCGCACCCTCAACGAGGCCCCGATTCGTCTGGCCGAGGGGCTCGAGCTTCACGGCTGCACCGACATTACGGGCTTTGGTCTGATCGGGCACGCGTGCGAGATGGCCGAGGGCTCGGGCGTGCAGGTTGAGCTTGCGTCGGGGGCGGTGCCGCTCTTTGACCAGGTGCTTGACATGGCGCGTCTGGGCATTATCCCCGCGGGCTCCTACCGCAACCAGGACTTCTTTGGCCTGCGTGTGGCTGCCGACGAGGATCTGGAGCCGGGCATGCTGGATGCGCTGTACGATCCGCAGACGTCTGGTGGCCTACTCATCGCGGCACCTGCTGCCGATGTTGATGAGCTTGCGTGCCGTCTACATGCTGAAGGACGTATCGCCGCCGTCGTCGGTCGCGTGTGCGAGCCGGTGCCAGGCGGTCCTGCCGTCCACGTTGTCCGTTAACGACACGTTTATTGAGCTATGTACCGTTCTAAAACGATTTATTCGAAAGGAAAAACTATGTCTACCAAGATTGAAGTCAATGCCATGGGCGATGCCTGCCCGCTGCCCGTCGTCAAGACGCTTAAGGCACTCAAACAGCTTGATGGCGAGGGCGCCGTGGTGACCTCGGTCGATAACGAGACTGCCGTCAAGAACATCTCCAAGATGGCGCAGGAGAAGGGCTGCACGGCCTCGGTAGAGAAGGTTTCTGACGCCGAGTGGCACGTGACCGTGGCGACCTCTGGCGCCGTTGCCGTGGCCGATCCTGAGCAGGATGGCGCTGCCTTCTGCGACGCCAGCGCCGGCAAGGGCAAACTCGTCATCTCCGTCTACACCGATTGCATGGGCCGCGGCGACGACGAGCTGGGCCACAAGCTCATGAAGGCGTTTATCTTTGCCGTGACGCAGCAGGAGGAACTGCCCGCGACCATGCTGTTCTACAACGGCGGCGCCAAGCTCACCGTCGAGGGGTCGCCGGTGCTCGACGACCTGAAGGGTCTGGCCGAGCAGGGCGTCGAGATCCTTACCTGCGGCACCTGCCTGGACCACTATGGCATTAAAGACCAGCTTGCGGTGGGCGAGGTCACCAACATGTACGTGATCGTGGAGAAGATGGAGCAGGCCGTGCGCGTCGTGCGCCCGTAGCGTATTGGTTGGAGTTGCCATGAGGGAGAAGCGCCCGGCGCTTGTCATCACGTTTCCCACCACGGCGGCCGCCATGGGCTGCGAGTCCCTGTGCATTGAGCGCGGCCTTCCCGGGCGAACGATTCCCGTGCCCGGGGAGGTCGCTGCCGGCTGCGGCTTGGCGTGGAAGGCGCTGCCTTCGGATGAGGAACTGCTGCGCGGCGCGCTTGCCGCAGCGGGCATTCCCACCGAGGGCTATACCGTGATTGATATGTGGGAGGTCGTGCGATGATCTACCTGGATAACGCGGCGACGACCATGCATAAGCCGCAGACGGTCATCGATGCCGTGACGCAGGCGATGTGCTCGCTCGGCAATGCCGGGCGCGGCGCCACGTCGGGTGCCCTCGATGCCGCTCGTACGATTCACGCTTGCCGTGCCAAGCTCGCACGCCTTTTGGGCTGCCCGAGGGCGGACCATGTGTGCTTTACGCTCAACTCCACCGCGGCGCTCAACACCGTTATCAATGGCGTGGTGCGCCCCGGCGACCGTGTGGTCACGACGGTGCTCGAGCACAACTCCGTGCTGCGTCCGCTCAACCGCCTGGCGGCAGAGCAGGGCGTGACCGTTGAGCATGCGGGCTGCGACGCGAACGGCGTGCTCGACTACGACGAGCTCGAGCGGTTGGTCACGCCGGGCACGCGTGCTGTGGTGGTGACGCACGCCTCCAATGTGACCGGTAACGCGGTCGACATTGCGCGCGTGGCGGCCATCGCGCATGCGGCCGGCGCGCTGTTGATCGTCGATGCCTCTCAGTCTGCCGGCACGGCGCATATCGATATGCAGGCCATGGGGCTCGACGTCGTGTGCTTTACCGGCCACAAGGGGCTCATGGGTCCGCAGGGGACCGGCGGGCTGGTCGTGGCGGAGGGCATTGACGTGGCTCCGTGGGCCATGGGCGGCACGGGTGTGCACAGCTTCGATGCACTGCAGCCGCTTGAGTGGCCCACGCGCCTTGAGGCGGGCACGCTCAACGGTCACGGCATCGCGGGACTTTCTGCCGGCCTCGACTTTATCGAGGCCCAAGGCGGAGTCGAGGCGATCGCGGCACACGAGCGAGCGCTTGCAGAGCGCTTCCTCGCCGGTGTTCGCGAAATCCCCGGCATTGCGCTCTACGGTGCGTTTGATCAGCCCGTGCGCTCGGCGATCGTCTCACTCAACGTGGGCGATATCGATTCGGCCGAGATCTCGGACGCGCTCATGCAAGGGTGGGGGATTGCGACGCGCCCCGGCGCCCATTGCGCTCCGCTCATGCACCGCGCGCTGGGAACCGAGCGCCAGGGTGTCGTCCGATTCTCTTTTGGCTATTTCAATACGGCCGAGGAAGTCGACACCGCGATTGACGCTTTGCGCGATTTAGCCTGCTAGAGCGTATATACTTGCGGGACGGGTGTTTTTGCCCGTCCCGTTTTTGTTTCGACCCGAAAGGTGTGCCTATGGCTTCATCCGCCCCGCGCGGCCTGCGCTCCGACCATGTCGTTACCGTCGGCATTGCGCTGTTCTCGATGCTCTTTGGCGCCGGTAACCTCATCATTCCGCCGTTGCTGGCACTTCAGGCCGGTACCGCCACGCCACTTGCCATGATTGGCTTTTTGATTGCTGCCATCGGCCTGCCTGTTATGGGCTTTATCGCCGTGGCGCTCGCCGGAACGGCGCGTGAGCTTGCCGGCCGCGTGCACCCCAAGTTCGGTGAGTTCTTTGTCGCGGCTGTGTATCTGGCCATCGGCCCGTGCCTGGCTATTCCGCGCACGAGCTCCACGGCCTTCGAGATGCTGGTGCCGCTGCTGCCCGAGGGCGTCTCGCTCGGTACGGCTCGCCTGGTGTTTGCCGTTGGCTTCTTTGTCGTCGCGTTTGCGCTCACGCTGCGCCCGGGTGTCATCACACGCGTGCTCGGCCGCATTACGGGCCCCGCGCTCATTGCGCTCATTGTGCTGGTCGTGGGTGCTGCCGTGATCTCGCCGCTGGGACCGGCTGCCGCGCCTCAGGCTCCTTACGATGCAGGCGCCGCCGTGCAGGGCTTTCTGACTGGCTACCAGACCATGGACCTGCTCGCGTCGCTCGCCTTCGGCATCATCATCGCCGAGACCATCCACGAGTTGGGTGTTACCGATGACAGGCGCGTGGCCTTTGAGATTTCGCGTTCCGGTGTGATCGCCGGCGTGCTCATGGCCATCATCTACTGCGGCTTGGGCCTTGCCGGTATGCAGCTCGGCACCGTGATGCCCGATGCTACCAACGGCGCCGCCATCCTCGCCCGTTCGGCCTCCATGCATTTTGGGCTTGCCGGCACGGTCGTGGTCTTTGCGATCTTTTTCCTTGCCTGCATGAACGTGTGCATCGGTCTTATTAGCTGCTGCTCGCGTTACTTCTGCGAGACGTACGTGGTTGAAGGGGGAGCGGAGGCTTCCGAGGAGGCCATGCGCCGTCCCTTTGCGGTTCTCGCCTTTGTGTTCGCCGCATTTTCGTGCTTGCTCTCCAACGTGGGCCTTGACGTGATCCTTATGTTCTCGGTGCCTATGCTCAATGCTCTGTATCCCGTTGCCATTGTGCTGGTACTTATGGGCCTGGTGCACGGCTTTTGTGATGCGCATCCGCAGGTGTGGGTCTGGGTCGGCGGCGTTGTCGCGGTGCAGAGCGTAATCACTTCGGTCCGCGATGCGTTCTTTGCTGGCGCGTGGCTGCCGTTCGATGCGCTGCCGCTGACGGATATCGGTGCCGCGTGGGCGCCGGTTGCCCTGGTTGCTTTTGTGATCGGCCTGCTCCATAGTCGTTTTGTTGCACATTCGAGGAGCTAAGGCATCAATGCTTGCACAGGCGGGGAGTCTCCCCTATAATTTCCTTCGCTTTGGGACACGCAAGGTTTAGACCTTAGCTGCTCAACACCTTCGGGACGTGGCGCAGTTTGGTAGCGCGCCTGCTTTGGGAGCAGGATGTCGCAGGTTCAAATCCTGTCGTCCCGACCATATCTTGCGGGCGTAGTTCAATGGTAGAACCCCAGCCTTCCAAGCTGATGACGCGGGTTCGATTCCCGTCGCCCGCTCCATAGGATAGTTTTAACGGCTTTGGCTCTATTTGGTGCCAGAGCCGTTTTCATAAGCGTGCCGGGCGACGGGAATCGAACCCGGCAGGGTGCGAAGCTGAGAAAATGCGTGAGCATTTTCCAGCGCAGCACGCAAGGGCCAATGGCCCGCAGCGAAACAAGGGTTTGCGAAGCAAGCCCTTGGACTTCCCGTCGCCCGCTCCATAGGATAGATGAATGGCTCTGGTTCTTTTTGGGACCAGAGCCATTTTCGTAAGTGCACGGGGTGATGGGAATCGATGCCGCCCCGCGCCCCACCTAAGTTGCGGTGAAATACGGACTGTCTTTTGGCTTTTGCGAGCCCATTAAAGGCCGGGTAGCCAATTTGGAGCGGGCTTTCTGACTGCTCTAGCGATCGGCTGGCAAATGTGGTCAAAAGCCCGTCCCAAAATGACTGGTCTGGTGTTGAGCCACAAAAACGGCCCATCTACTACGTTTGGCCGACATCCCCCGACCATGGCGTCTCGGGCAAAAATAAAACCGCAGGTAGACGGCCTGCGGTTTTCGCGAAATACGGGGTATGGTCTAGGGGTCGGGGTTAAACGTAGTAGACGGGCCGGTTTCGTGGCGGCGGCATCGCGGGCAGCCGACCGAGGGCGTCCGGAAGTGAGCGAGGCACCCGTCTAACGACCGATTTCCAGCCAGTTGCATAGTACGTTGGCTCGTAGCTCCATTTCCGTCGTCTTTTGCGCCTTAGTTTTGCACCTATAACGCAATTCCAAGCGCGAGCAAAGACTCCGCACGATCGCATCAAGCTGCTCGGCATCGTTAAGCATGTCGTGCGTAACCAGGAAGACGTCATACCCCATACTTTGCAGCGCCGTCATGCGTTTGGCATCGTGGTCGAGCACGGCGCCTGATCCGTGGATGACCTCTCCCTGAATCTCCACGATGCCCGTCTTCATTATGGTTGGATTCACGATCACGATATCCCCGAAGCAGACTCTTTGCCCTGCAATGCTCTGCGCCGATGCGGTAAGCGGCGTAAGGTCGTTAATATATACGTTTCGAAAGCCGGCACCGCCGCGCGAGCGAGGAAGCGATAGCAATAAAATTCCTGCAACTTCAAGCGGAGAAGCTGCTATACCTGTCACCAACTGCGCGGCGTTGTAAAACTTCGTGCCCCACTTTCGTCTTTTCATCTTACTGGCGTACTCATGAAGCTCGTGTAATTCGATGAGCGGCTTCCTCGTCCAGAGCGAAGTACCCTTTAGCCTTGTGACCTCCTTTGTTTTTTGTCCGTTGGGCCCCTTCGTATTTACCTGTTCTTTTACTTTTATGCGCGCATAAACGCGTTTCCATTGTGGCTCGTCTTGGCTTTCATCGAGGTCAAAGAGGGATTCGGTGGTTGCATTCTCGGCAGCGTCATTGGCTTTGTCTAGTTCCGCCTCTGCTGCTGCGGTGGGCTCAAAGACTGAGAACCATCCGCAAAATTCGTACATGGCAAGGACGAGATCGGTTGGAGACACAAAGCGTGCCATGGTAAATAGCGTCGCAAGTGGATTGGTAACCCTAAAGCTCATCGCGGTTTCCAGCGTGCTATCCACTCCCGAAGCATCATCACAGTGGATTGTTGTTCGTAATCCTGAATGGTAGTTAATGCTACCGGGCACTGTGGTGGTAATAATCGGGGTCTTGAGGATATCGGTTACGAAAGGGGCTTGGGCTAGAGCTCGCCAGCCGTCTTCTGGGCTTGGCAGTCTTGGGTAGAGGTCGCGGATCTGCGGTGGGCAGCGCCAGTAGCGAAATGCGGTGTTTGCGCAGACGATCTCGTCCATATGGGCCTCCCCTAGCTTTGGCTGCGTGCCGTTATGTTTGCAGGTAGACCGATTATCAATGGCGGCATCATGCCGGTAAGTACTGGAAGCTGACCAAATGCTGGCCAATAGCTTGACGCATTTCGTCTAAAGATCGCCGTGTGGCACAAATCTGCTGGCAGGCGTTCTGGGGCCGTGGTCCCTATCTTCACATTTGTGCGTGAACCCCATGGCAAATTCAATGAAAGATCGCATGAGCTTTATGCAAAACGCGCGATGACGTCAGTTCAGGAGAAATCAGCTAGAAACGCGTTTAAAAATTTCGATTCGATTTTGGTGTCACCCTTGGTGTCAAAAAGAAAAAGGCCAGAGGCTTAACAACTCTGGCCTGTTCTTTTGATGGTGGGCGATACAAGATTCGAACTTGTGACCCCATCCGTGTGAAGGATATGCTCTACCCCTGAGCCAATCGCCCGTCGCCTTTCGGCAAAAGAGATACTATCATAGCCGCGCGTGGTTTACCAAGAACTTTTTGCCCTCGATTTTAAATTCGTGGGTGCTAGCCAAGCCAAAACAACTAAAGCAATCGGAAAAACCGCAGCTTAACCACCCTTTATCGTTTAATCCACGAGGTCTCGGGACGGCAGATAAGTCGCGCGTTGTTGTAGGCCATGTCGAGCGTGAGGCAGGTGCGCGCGGCGTAGAAACCGTCCTCGCGCTGGATGGTCATCGCCAGCTCGGGCTTGTCGCCGGTCAGGCACAGCGGCAAGAGCAGCTGGATCCGTCCGCCGTAGAACTGCGGCACGGCGAGCGTGTAATTGGCGGCGGCGCGGCGTGCGGCCTCGACGACGGCGCCCTCAAAGGCGCGGCGCAGCAGCAGCGAGTTGCCCTCCCCCATCAGGCTGGCAGGAATGCGCGCCAGGTTTTCCTCGTCGCCCAGAATGTGGTCGATGTTGGAACGGATGGGCAGGCGGTAGTCAAAGACAAGCTCGGAGGGGTCCTCGGCAAAGCGCACGCGGCACGGCAGGTACTCAAACGAGACCAGCATGGGGTCGCTCTCCTTAAAGAAGCCCTTCAAAAACCAGCGCTGGCGCGCGTCGGGCTTCGTATTGGGCTCAAACAGGCCGTAGATGGTCTCGTAGCGGCGCGTGTACAGGCCGGTGTTGAATAGGCAGCGATCGTCGTCGAACACCAACGGCAGGTTGGACGGCGCGGTCTGGTCCACGTCGCGCTCGGTCAGGAACACCGCGCGGCTAAACGAGAACGACAGGTAGTTTTTGAGGATGCGGTTACTGGGACCCCAGTCCTCGGGATCGGCGAGGTCGACTAGGCGGTCGTAGCAGGGCTCGGGGCAAAACGCAAAGTCGTATACATTGCTGCACAGGGTGTTGGGGATCTCCATGTGGCGTCCAATCAATTTCATTGCTGTTGTGCGGATGCTTAGATTTTATACGCGCGACGGGTCGCCGGCACGCACAACGCAATTGCGCCTTAGCTCTTTGACGAGCTTGTCGCGGGAGCGGCTTCCGGATACGAGGTCGCGGATCCGAGCGAAGCGCGGGAAAACCGAGATCTGTCGACCAGACCCCGGTTTTACGCTTTCGAGACATGCTTTTTTAAATAGCAGATGTCTTGGGGCTGCTATGGCGGCCATGTAATTTGAAAAATGGAAGTCCGATCAACAGACAGGGGTGCCGCGGCCAACGCCGGGGCACCCCGTCTCAGAACCTATATTGCTTTCCCTTAATCCTCTAAGTACTTAGAGCAATGCAAGGACAACAGCAACGACAATGCACGCGACACCTATCCCGAGCGGAATTTGTGCCTTTTTCTCTTTGTCCTTAACAAGAAAAGCCTCGATTGCAGACGCAAGGACCAGAAATCCGCCGATAATCAGCAGGTCAAGCGCAACGAAACGGACGGTCGAAATATCGGAAGAGATCCCTCCGGCATTAACGTTCACGAGCGTAAAGATCGCGGCGAAGATGGCAAAGAGTGCCAGCACATTACCGTAAATACGAGATTCGATATTGGCAACTTCTTCCTTTTCGTCTTCAACCTTTTTGAGCTCTCCGGCATAGACGTCGGAATAGTCGACGAGCCCATTAAAGTTAAGCTCATCGGAAAAGGCTCCATGGTAAGGATGGGCAACCGTGCCTTCGACGTGCTGGAATGCGACCTGCGCGATGCCCTTAGACTTATCGAGGGTAATGGTGCTGCCGCTTACGTTTGTAACACGATAGAACAGCCTAGTTCCATGGCCAGGGAAATAGAGCGGTGCATCCAAAGAAAGCCCCTGGCGAATGCGCGAATTGCGCAGAAGTACGCTAGCAGTCAGATTGTTAGGTAGTGCGACACATTCAACGCAAGAGACAAAAGTCGAGTCTCCGGGGCCAAGCTCGATCTCGAACTGCTTGCTTTCATTAATGTAGAATCCGTCGGTGCGCAAGTCATACGTAACCTGGCCGATGTTCGAAGCATCGGCATTGAGCAGCACCTTGTTGTCGATAAGCTCTTGAATCTTAGTATCGCTCAAGTACATATGAACCACTTCCTTAGGACAACGAGTATAGCACTGAGGTATTGCACTGGCGGCTGTCCCCAAAGGGGACATAGGGGAAGTAAGTTCAACTTCTCTACTCGGCACGCACCCTTAAATAAACTCTTCCGTCTCTAGGTCAACGATGTCCGCGAGCTTTATCTTTCCGGAGAAGCCGCTCCCCTTGTACTTTCCTGCGTAGGTCTCAGTGTCGAACTTGAACGAAATGTTATACAGCTTTCCAGTCTTTGTCTTCCTGATTAGCCCGTTTTCCAGCATGTAGCTCAGTACCCGCTTATGGCTTTCTCTATCGTTACCGTTTAGGTAAAAGCAGCAGACACCTTGTTTCGAGCCCGCCACGATGAGCGTTTCGGGGTTCGAGTATTTGGCCTCTACGACGACGCCATCTAGAACTGCCGTTCCGACAATGTCGTCCATGAGGGCGGTTTTGAATGGAGAGAAGAAGAACATCCATTTGCCGCATTGAACGGGATCTATGTCGTGGATTCGCATTTTATTGATAAACCAGATCCATGAGAACGATTTGGCTCTGGCAATCGAGCCGGATTCGTTAAGACGCGTCTTGACAATCGGATGTTGGGGGCATATTCCGAATACCCGATCGTTTGGCGTCACGTATATCGATTTCTTTTTAATTCGCTCACCATTCCAGCGCAGATCTTCTCAATACTGTCGGGATAGAGCGTGGATTCGGTTACGCCAAGATTGCCCAATTCGATAAGCAAGGATTTTTTCCTTTCAGATGGCACTATGCAACGACCGGCTATCACGGGACTGTCTTTGGGCAGTGGACTTATTAAGTCATCAAACGACAAAGAAGGATCCTTACCACGAATGTCATTTGGGAAAAGGATATATTGGCCCGATTGAGCGGCTTGTCTATCAAGATATCTAGTTCCGTAAACAAATAATGTGTCTTCGCAGCACTCCTTAAACCATTTTGCCTGATCAGTTGGCTCAGGGTAAATTGAAAGCACTAGATCACGTTGATAGTCAAAGTATGGTCTTGATATCGCAAGTGAGGCAAAACGAGACAGAATCTTTGAGTTCATAAACAGATGCGAAGAGTCCGCAATGGCCTGGCAGATTGGATATTCCCGCTTATCCCCTCCCGGTCGCCTAAAGATAAATACTTCGCCCACGTCATCAGGATTGCCGCAGGCGAAATAGAGGGCGGCAAGTGCGTTTGAAGTGACATCTAATAGTCTGGTGGGGACTCCGTAGTGCTGAAGACAGGCTAAAAGATCAATCGGAAGCAAATCTCGCTTGAAGACATTTGGCATTATGCGGCAGGCAGTTTCAATAATATCCGCCTCGTGCGTAAGGCTGCCTATGATAGGGGAAATGGTGTTCGATCCCGGTTCACGCCGATAACTGCCTCTTCCGATTGACGGAACAAGATCAAATTTAGTCGATCCTTGTCCTCGGAAAACAAATGTAGATTCATATGTTCTGGCGTCACCATTTATTGTTGGTGAAAGTCCGTTGATGTATTTGATATACGAGGCTACATCTTCAACCTCAACTGTAGTTTCATTAGACATATATCAATCCTTTAGTGGAACAAGATGCTTTATTAACGGCAGTATTTGGATTGCAATTATCTTATCGCTCTGGCAGATGGGGTGTAAGGCTCAACATCGGTAATAGATCGAGAGGCAGTCGAGCTAAACAAAATAGTGCCGTCGCAGCGATGGCTGATACGGCACCAATCTCTAAGAAATTGATTTAGTAGAAGGCTAAAGACTTCTGCAATGGCTGCATTCACTTCTCCCCTGGTCTCACTTAAACGAGGCCTTAGCAGCGATATGCGGCAGCCAAGATCGCTGTTCCCAGAATGAATAGCGTTAAGGAAGCGGCGATCCAGTTGTTGTCGGCAGTCTTGGGGAGTGTCGCTGCAGTCGCAGCGGCGGTTTTTGGTTTGGAGGACGCGGTCACCGTGGTCTTGGTCACCGTCGTCTTGGTCGTTATGCTTGTCTTGGGCGACGTGGCCGCTGGCTTCACCGCGGGATCCGTCGCCGACCCCGTACCGGGTTGCTCTGCAGCAGGACCGGCACCACCATCAGGCTTGCCCGCCCCGCCACCAGGCACATCGACCCCATCGGTCTCCCCCGTTGACGGCGTGGCCACATCGGGCTCAACTACCACATGCGGTGCTACCGCACCGGAGGCATCCACCACGCCACTAGCACCAAAGGCCCCGCCGGCAGGCGTCACAAACCGTGCGGACACAAGTGACCCGCCCATGCACGCAACGCTGCCATCGGCACCGGCCGCATCGAGCCACGAGGCGTCAACGGAAAGCCGGCAGCCGGCCGCGCCATCGCCAAGGCCCGCGTCCTGCAGATACACACCGTAAGCGCGCACGCCCGTCCCGGACCCGGCGCCCGCGGCAACGACGCGCCCGCCGCCGCGCACGGCAATGTCGCCTGCGATCACGCCGGCAACCGCCTCGTCCGTAATATCGGCCCCGTCCGCCCGGGCATCGACGGCGCAGCCGTCCACCACGAGCGCCTGCGAAACGTGGATCCCGCACTGCGAGCCCGTCGCCGTCAGGGTGCCGGTGCCGCGAAGCGTCAGGCTGCCCCACACCTCCATGCCGCACAGCGTGATGTCCGCATCGGGCGCATGCGACTCCGTCACGGAGTTTTGCCCGGCAAGCGTCAGCACCAGGTCGCCCTCGGCGCCGATGGCCTCGCCCACGTAACCGTTAAGCTCCAGGTGGTCGGCATCGGTCCAGGCCCAGCCGGGGCCCGACACGCCCGGCTCGTAGTACGTCGCGCCCGCGATGATGAGGCTCTCCGCGCCCGCGGCATAAGAAGGCCCGCCCAGCAAAACGCATAGGCAGGCCATGGCAACAATCGCAATGTAATGACGGCTGGTGTAGGACTCGGCAGCAAACATACCCGCTCCGATCTTCGCAGGAGCCAATAGAATGTGCACCAGAAAATGCCCTGGTAGCAGCAGTTTTTAGTTTAGCGAGATCAAGGCACAAACAAAGGAAATACCTGTGAGCAGCACCAGGAATTAGGTGTAAATCGTTTTACCAGTCGGTGAAAGGAAACTTCTGATATGTTGAACAAGCGCATGGCATAGGCAAGGCGTTGAGCAACTAGGCGTAATCACATATCGATATCAGAATCAGTTGATGCGCGCTGCGCCCTTTCGCTCAACATTTCGATTGCCTGCTTGATGTCATTACGAATCCATTTGGTCCTCAGTCCGCCCATGCGAGATTTGGACCCCACTATGACAAGTTGAGCGTCAATCTTATTTAACCATTCAACGGCTTCATTTTGGCTATGCTGGTCTCCATATCTCTTCATGCCGGTATGAAAAAATGAATGCAGGGAATTTTGTGAGTCGGCGGCTCCTTCATAGATTGCTGTTGCCACAGTTTCAGCTGGTACAACCAGTATTCTATTTTGGTGCTCGGATTTGATGACTTCTTCAAAAAACGCAGAGATTGTTTTACCTGAGTTTTGGTCAACTATAGAAAGCTCAAGACTGATGCGATTTAAATCTCGCTCCCTTTCATCTTGTTCAACCTCAGTTATAAGTTTGTCCATTATGAGATTGGCATCTGTACCATAAAAATCATTCATATTATCTCGTTCTTGTCTCAAAGCGGCAGCGTCGCACTTGGGGTCGTGATTGGCGGCGAGCCGAAGCGAATCGAGAAGCTTCTCGCGAAAAGATTCATCCCAGAATCCAAGATTGATTAGATCTAGCGTAAACCCAATGAACTTATAGAACCAACCTTGAGAATACTGCCCCTTAGCAAGCATGTCTTTAAATTGGTTCGCCAGCAATTCAACCTGACTGTCTTCCAAGCAGCGCAAAGTGCCCCAATGGTATTCCATTTCTTGGGCCTCGACGTCTGCGGCGGAATTGGGATTTTTCTTCAGTACATATTTTATGAAAGAACTCTTAATAGTTTCTGGATCTACATCCTTCCCTTCAGTTAAAGGGGCAAGGGCGTTTGATAAAGTTTGATAGTAATCGTATTCCTGGAGTTCAGAATCGTCGAAAATGCTCATTGAGCTGTTTGCGTCCTTTGGCTCTTTAGGAACTATTCCTGCTGATGCTTGAACTGCATATCCAACAAAATCTGAGAATGACTCCACTCTTCCACGAAAATCGATAGATTCATCTAAAAGAACCGACGTGTTTAACGCATAGTTAATAGACGGGACTGATCTCAATAGAGCTCTTGCATTGACAAGGGAACCCTTAAGTCCGTCAATAACTGCATCTTTGACTTTAAAGCCAATCTGTTCGGGAATGCGCAGCCTGTCCCCTACCATGACTCGGTAAAGTACCTGTAGGTCTGGCTCATACTCGATTTGGCTAATAACCGCCTTTTCAACAGAACAGTCATCCTCAAAAGACAGCGGCTGATTTCTAACGAGCATCACATGCCAGCCATGGTTTTCTACCATATTGTTAACGAACCCAAGAAATGAACGGTCATCATGAGCGAAGCTACTGCGCTCGCAATCGTCAAATATCATGAGAACATTTTTCATACCAATTAAAGATAGTAATAAGTCGGGTTTAATAGAAATGTGAATTCCAAATCTAGCTAGTTGTTTGCTAGATATTGACTTACCAACGTCAAGTACGCCTTTCTTAATAACTTTTATTGCGGCAAAGATGCGATTCGTGGGTTTTTCAGAAAAATGAAACCAAGAGGCCAGAACCCTATTACAGATCTCATCATAATCGGAAACACCAAATAGCGATACGCGACAAATCTTTACGTCTATTTCGTTAAGTGCAGCTTTAAGATCGTTCACGCAATAATATGTCTTGCCCGAACCCCACTCACCATACAAGACTAACGCTTGAAGACCAATGTCGTCACATTGCATGTAGCTTTTAATTGTCTCGGTGATTTCATCGGCTTGCATAGTTGTTCTCCAATCAACATCTTACGTTGTGCCAAGCCAAGGCAGAACGCGGCCCTATCAATCGAAGACCTAAGCCCTTTTGGCCTGCTCTTTCGTCTTAATCCCCGCTATAACCTCGGTCGCAACCCTAAGCGCGTGCAAGTCGCTCTTCTTGTAGATAGACCCGCAAAACGAGTAATAGTCCATTGGAAAACTACGTATTTCGATCTTAGGTCCAAAGAGCCCCTTCCTCTTATAGCTGAGTGATACCTGGGACACGACCGAATCAAAATTCTTTATTTCTGGACCGTCAAGTATCACGGTATTGCGATATGCCTCGGGAACAAGTACGGGGATACCTTTGGTCAGGAAACTACGTTCACGAACGTAATCACGATATTTAGCCTGCACGAGGTCAAAGTCGAAATAAACAATCTTCACGTCTTCGGCTACGCCTTTTCCTTAGTTTTTGACCTCAAACAGGACGCATCCGTTGTCCCTATCATGGGAAAGGCAAGCGATGATCTCAGGTTTTTGGGCAGCCCAATAAAGATATAGAGACACGAATACGGCCGCTAGGGCACCGCCCGCTGCCAACACATTCACGATAAAGTTTGCATTCTCGAGCATCGGCTACTTCTCTCCGTCCATATTTACTAGCTCACCCCGGCACCTCTCCACAAGTTGCGAAGGCACAAGATCAAACTTTGTTGGATCGAGCTGATAAAGGAATCCGTTTTCAAAGTAGTTGCTTTCGTCCATTCGCTTTTTGAGCGCTTTGTCGCCTGTGCATGTATCCGTAGCAATACGTGCAAGTTGCAGCTTCTCGTAATCAGCGAGAGCTGTAGTGAAATTTTGCCCTATTAAATGGCACTCTAACAAGCATTGACTTAATAGGGCAAAGAGCTTAAGCAACATATCCCTTAATTGCATTTGATAGTGACGCCATAATCAGATGGAGATCACGACTGGTCTTCCAAGCTAAGCAAAACTTGTCGTTCTGCTTCGGGGAAAGCGCTGGGCTCGATCATTCTTGCCGAGCTAATCCGTCCTAGGGTTGATGGTACGGCAGCCGTATCGCCAGCGCAGCTTTGTGCCGTTCCTTCTACGATTTTGTGTCTCAGCTTATTTGGAATAGCCGTAACACCCTCTTTTGTTATGGCGACACCTGTAACTACCTTGGTTTCATCTGCGCCGCGATATGCTGTCTTACTGAGCGATAGAGAGTGTCCACAACGCTTAACGATTCGAAGGACTTTCTTTTCAAAAACAGTTGGATTGCTGAATGGCGTTTTAGACGAGAAAGTCAAGTCATCAACGTATAGGGAGAACTTGCAGCCATGATTGCGTGCAAGATCGTGTAACTCGTTAAACATATCTTGATAGGCAAGGAAGGCAACAAGCTGAGCACTTGGACTTCCGGTTGGAATTACAGTGGAACCGTCCTCTAGCGTAAGTGTAGTTAAATCACTAAGCAGGGCGGATACATCACTGCTGCATTTAAATCTATCTTTGAAGAGTCGATAGACGCGCTCTCGCGTACACGTGTCATAAAACGCGTGTAAATCTGACTGAATAAAATAGACAGAGTGCTCATGGTACTTGCCGTTATCCACATGGCAGACGTCTTTTCGTCCAGAAAACACCCAGCTTGGAATCGAAATTCTGCTCAACAAGTTCTTTATGCGGCGTTGAACTTGCTTTAACTCTCTACATGGATTGTAGATAGTTCGGAATCCACCAGAACTTTTTTCAATTTCGCTGACAGTGTAATTGATGAAGTCCTTGGCATGAAGGAGCGTAGAGTACTCCATCTGAAGAATCGTAGCGAGTTTACGCTTATTGCTTAGCTTATACAGAGGACTCTGGTCAATTTTGTAGCCTCTACTTGCCATTGCTGTACGCCTCGATCACTTTTGACATCAAGGATGTGATGAATTTCTGGCCGGCGTTGTTCAGCTCTGCATCCTCATAGTCTTCTGAAAAACGCACTAACGTCGATACTCGAAGACCAAACAATTCTGAATAGCGATCAAGTAGATCCATTGAGACTTTTTTCTTCCCGTTTTCGATTTCGGAAAGATAGCTACTAGAGATGCCGAGCAATTCACTCATTTCCTTGGCGCTGTATCCATATATGCCCCGTAACCTTTTAAGCGTATTGCCCAGCATTCCACACTCTCCTTACAGACTAAAAGGAGCTAAAAAGCAAATACTGGGCGGGTTACCACGAGATGCTACCAACCAGTCAACAAGCACTTGAGCTTGTGAAGCACTCCTAGAAAAGCGCCGAGAAGCTCAAGTAGTCGAATCAGCATTCGGAAGTCAAACGGAGCCTTCTTACGCTTTTCAACTCGCAGCTTCACCCGAGGTCGGCCAGCAACATGGTCGTTTCCGGAATCAGGTAACTTCTGTGCCATAAAGCACACCCCCTTTCTCACTGCAGTTGCAGCGTCCCAAGGAAAGGAGAGGTTCTTCCGGTAACACCCGCCCAGCTTCGTGCGCCCGCGCATCCCAGCGCGGGCGCACCGGGTGAGCGGGGGTTTAGGTAGACCACCGAAGTGGTCCGCGGCGAGCTCGAGCTCGCCCTGGAATGGGAAAAGACCTTCGCGGCCAAGCAATTATGGTCACGAGTACCTTAACTGGTACTATAACACAATGGTTAGCAAATAGCGAATTGAATTCGCCAATTACGTATGGAATTTGCCAGTCTCATTAAATCACCTCAAATACAATGGCATTCCGCCCATCTATTGCTCTAAGTCGTGAAGCGACCCTCAGCGCCCTAGACTCTATCTATCGACTGGTCATATCCGATGTCAAACTCCATGTAACTGGTCATGCGGTAGTTTGGAATGGCAAGCTCGTGGCAAAATTTGTCAATACCATACTGCTTATCCTCGTTTGGATCGTGCTCGCAAAAGACCCATTCGGCATCGCGGTAGCGTGGAGCCAGAACGTCGCGGTAGTACGGCTTATCGACTTTGTCGAACGAGTTGCCCATGACAATTACGGTATTAATCTTGGCAAGGGCGTCCAAGAAATGGTTAAGGGCGTCGTAGTTACCCTCTATGTTCTTCCATGTATCCGCGCAGCGATCGCATGCGACGGTTACGCCTTGTTGAATAGTTGCACCGTAAAAATCATCCATTCCATATTTATCTTCAAGCATCATTTGAAGCTCTTTAGGATTATTGTCGGGGGACCCAAATTGAAGAAGCTCGTCTTTTTTTAAGACACTGCCGTGAATATGGAGGATTCTATCTGGAAGAACACCGTAGACATACTCCAGCGTTGGAGTGTAATTAAAGGTAATGAAAGAAGCAGCGTCTGGTAACTCAAGCACGGGTTTTGCTTTAGAAACATCGATCGACTCTACCCATTCCCTAAAACGATCCCCGGTAAGCTTCTTCAAGTATTCAAGACGCACCTGCATCTCGATCCAGAAATCGTCCCATCCTGGATTATCATCGGTTAGATTAGGATACGCGTGTTCGAGTGTTTCATAACAAAGGTCGTCCCATTCAATACCGAGTGATTCTTCGAGAGAGCTCCATCGACGATTGCCCTCCTCCATGGAGCTGGATTTGCAGCAAAGATTGCTATCGAGGTCGAGGCATTCTGTCGCGTAGTCAAATGATTCGAAGTCGGCAACCACTCGCTCATCATGGCCTAGCAGCCAGTCACGATAATCCGAATATCTGGTTGCTAGGCCATGATGAAGATCAAATCCGTTTCCTATAATAATTAGGCAATCATCAGCGTCATAGTCTGCGCCGATATAACGCTCTTGCTCGATTTTGCCCATTAGTTCGGATGCCCCCGTTGCAGACACTTGGTTTTTACAGATTATAAACTCAGGGCATATTTAGCGATCTGGCTGTTTAGATAACAGGTGATGATTCGGGGGCAACCCTCCCCCGAATGCTATGCTCTTCCTAGTCAAACAAAGATCTGGCTGAGCGCCCACCCAGATCTTTGTTAAGCGCCAATTCCTCCGGATGGACGTGCTTTCAGATGGGACAGTTCTATATGGAAGAACGAACCCCTTCGGGGTACTCGTGGCGGGCCCCATCGCCGACGAGTTCTTTCTTCTCAGATAGGCCGCCGACCTGAGTCGCTGTTGCGACAGGGGCGGCGCGTCTTATCGGCAGGACTTTGAATGCCCGGGTTTCGGCGCCGGCGTCCCGAGGTGGGGCTGCCGCTGCTGCGGCAAGAGATTCACCTCCCTCACCGGCACCGTCCTCGAGCACTGCGGCAAACCGCTCGCCACCTGGGTCTTCTTCATCAGGTACATGCGCCACAACGTTCCCGTCGAGTGCGCGGCCGAGCTGTGCGGTGTCACCCGCAAGACGGCCTTCGAGTGGCGGCTCCGCGTGCTCGCCACGGTATCCGGCTACCAAGACCGGGTCAACCAGGCCCGAGACAGATGGGACCCGACTGCAAGGGTGGTGCGCTATATCCTGATGGCCGACGCGACTTACCGCAGCTTGGGGTAGGTGCGGCATCACCCGTTATCTAAACTGTTAGAATCTTCCTTATGCAGGAGGATGATCATCGTCCCAGCGCTCCCGCTAAAATTGCCGCCTTCACAGCAGCAACCCAACCAAAACTCATCAAAACAAAAAGACCGTGCGTTTTAAATCTGACCAAAAATATCGAATGATCTAAGAAAACGAAGGTCAGTATCGAGTTAATTATGTTATGGAAACTCTCGAGGCAATTATCGTTTTAAAGTCATCGGAATCCTAAGGTGGCTCATGAGTTTTTTGAGAGAAGAACATATCGCCTTAAAAGCTGCCCATCCAAAAAATCGTCGACCGTGACATACGATCTCCTCCTGGTCTTTGCTGTCTACCTCATTCTCTACAATTGCTTCAAGCCCCTTCAGCCTTTTTAGCATCATATAGGTGCAGATCACGGTAAGTCTGTAGGCGAATGCGACATCTGCAGGACCTTGGTATTGACGACCATGGATGCAATCGTTTCTGATGTTATATCCGTTAGAAGAGTACATGACTAAGTAGACAAATAGGAACTCTCCGCATCCTTGGATGGTTCCCGTAAGTTCACGAACGTTTCCAATGAGGTCAGCCAAGACGCCTGATACTTCCCTAAGCTTGTTAAAGGAATCCCTATTTGCTTGGAAGGGAACAATGGAAAACAACTCCCCTATGTTTCTAATAGTATTTTCAAGAATAGGAAATAGCTGCGTAAGGTGGCCGAGGGTCGGCCTGTTGCCAGGATTGGGCAAAAGCTCGTATTGACTTGGAGCAAGTGAAACCACCTTGTCATAAACGGGTTCTATGACAACCATGCTGCAAGCCAATTGGATATTCTTGTTGAGCTTTTCAAAGAAACCGTCGAGCATAACTTGCTCGCTAAGATGATTGATGAATCGATAAGAACGCTCCTCGTAAACCCGTTTGACTTCATCTGCAATCATTTTGTCGATCGAGCGCGCATCATCTTCTATCATTACGTGAACGTGATTGGGATAGAATTCACTGACTGTTGTCTTGCCAAAAAGGTAAACAATTATCTTCTTAGACATGTCCTCTAAGCTGGATGAAATTGAATCATCGGAAAGTTGTAATAAAGATTGTGCAAATCCGTGGGGTGATTCTAGGAACTGCTTATTTAGCATTTTGATTTCAGTGTTTGGGATGGAGAATTCTCGCGTAAAACAATGCATTCCTGATACAACTTGACTGTAGTATTTATCTTGCCAAGTATGTCTAAGAGCAATAATTACATTTTTAGCCCAATTGTTATTTACTTCAGGGTTGCTCAAAACATCTAATAAAAACATCATTGCGGAATAGAACAGCTCCGCAGTTTCAATGTCGCTATGTTCTGCGTGCTTATAGAACAAATCGAATGCGTACGCCGCATCCTTCTGATTGCAGTACTTTGCGCTTAGAGGGTTTTCAAATAGGGCTACCAGGTCGTGTGTAGTATTGACCTTCTTTAAGTTTTCGGCAAAGAAAGCTTGGCATTTCGTTTTTAAAAGACCTTTTTGTTCCCTTGTCATCGGAATTGAATGTTCCGACATATAACGAAGATCGTTGTAATCAGTACGGTCTTTTAGAAGTTCATTCATACTTCGAAAATAAGCTGTCTGAGCTTCTTTGCAAAATTTCGATTCCCTTTTTAGCTGAGTGACAATATCAATCGCTGTGCACTGAATACGGTACAACGGTTCACTATTTTTTATTATTCGCTTGGCATTATTTATGGTTAGTTCAACCAGAATGGTTTGGCTACGGGTCGAAGGAATCTCATTCCATTTCGCAAATTCTATAGACTCAAGTAAGCAAATCGCACGATCATCTTCAAAGACATTCTTTGCTTTATGGAACATGCCTTCTGTCCATGCAGAGCTATATGACGATTCTTCACCTTCACCAAGGCCAATCAATGGGATAAGTTTTCCATTTTGGTAAGAACTCCTAAAAGCATCGCAAAGAAGAGCCTCCTGCCATGTTTGAAATAGATCTCGATCAACGTTTCTAAAACTGAGGAAATCGGCATCAAAGTTGTCATCCATCAGCTTAATAACGCTATTGTATTTGATTGGCGCATCGACGCACTTAAAATTGTGCCGAAGTGTTGCGGCGACTAGTTCAATTCCCGTTAAATTGATTCTCCCGGTTAAGTATTCAAGCTTTGGCCATTCATCGTTTACCGCAGTAAAGTCATACAGCTGGTGGAGATTTGAATAAAAAATGGGACGGGTATCAATAAGGGCATTTCTACCAGTTAATTTATTGAAAAGGAAAGTTGCATAGGACGCTACGCCAAGCATGCCGAAAAACCCAGCGTATTCGTCATAATCTTCTGGCTTGGTCATTCCGCTTCTAAGGAGAACGCAATCGTACAACTTCACCAACCACATTGATGAAATATCTGGTTTGAAATCGCCAACCAAATCGACAACGGTAGCAAGAAAAGCAAAGGGTTCATGAAGCGCTGTCAATACGCCTAGAAATTCATTTACTGAAGTGATTTCTTTGGGTGCAGAGAATCGCTCTTCAGTGCATTCAATTAGCCACTGCCAATTCGATGATTTGTTTATCCGTTCTTCTGTAAACCTAACCTTGATGTCATGTTCGTAATAGCCATTCCCCTTCTCCATCTTCATGTCCTCTTTTACGTTCGATTGTTTGTACCAATTGTCATGCTAAACATATGGAATAGATAGTGCATTAGAAGTGATATTTGCTTCTAGTTACAAATGTACCGATGCTTCAACTGCGAAAATTAGCGCAGCAATTGAAATCGACCCCTGGGGAACTAATATTGTCCCCAGTGGTCGATTAATTCGTCATTATTGACTTTCTAACATCTTAGATAACAGGTGATGGTTCGGGGACCGGAAGGTCCCCGAATGCCATGCTCTTCCCAACCAAACAGAGAATTTGCCCGAGCGCTCGCCCGGATCTTTGTTTGGCGACAATCCCTCCGGGTGGGCGCTCGGGCGGATGGGACAGATCCAAATGGGAAGAGCGAACCCCTTCAGGGCGCTCGTGGCGTGCCTCGCCGCCGAGGAGTTCCTGCCGCTCAGGAAAGCCGTAGACGAGAGGCGCTGCCGCGAGGAGGTCGGTGTGGGCACGCTCGCCGTGGCCGCCGCGGCCTATGGGCCGGACCCGAAGTGCTCGGGTTGCGGCGCCTGGAGGGACGGCTCCACCGCCGCCGGCGTCCCGAGGTGGCGCTGCCGCTGCTGCGGCAGGAGATTCAAACTCCCTTACGGGCACCGTCCTCGAGCGCTGCCGAAAGCCGCTCCCCGCCCGGGTCTCCTTCATCAGGCCCATGTGCCTTAACGCCCCCGTCGAGTGCACGGCCGATCTGCGCGGCGTCACCCACAAGACCGCCTTCGAATGGCGGCACCGCGTGCTCGCCACGGTATCAGGCTAACGGGACCGGATCGTGCTGCGCGACACCATCTGGGTGGACGAGATCCACATCAACGACACCGACCACTCCAAGGGCTACGGGCAGGGGCGCAAGCGCGGCCTGTCCCGCCAGGAGCTGTGCATCTGCGTCGCCATCGACGTCCACAAGAATCCCGTCACGGTCGTCTGTGGCCACGGGAAGCCCAGCTCGGCGCGCGTGAAGAAGGCCATGGGCGGGAGGATAGCGCCTGGGGCGCTGCTGATTCACGGCCTGGAGAGGGCTTGCAACGCGCTGGTCAAGAACGACGGACTCGACAGTGAGGCCTACAGCGCGGACGTGAACGACCCGGTCTACCTGGAGCGAATGGAGATTGCGAACGACCTGTGCTCCTGGCTTAAGCGCTACGCTTGGCGCTTCACGGGGATGTCGCCCATGAACATGCAGGCCTACCTCGACTGGTGCGTCTACCAGGCCAGGGACAGATGGGACCCGACCGCAAGGGTGGTGCGCCATATCCTGATGGCCGAGCGACTTACCTCAGCTTGGGGTAGGTGCGGTAAGTCGCGTTATCTGAACCGTTGCATTACTAATCATCCCGTAATCCATCAATTCACCCAGCACCACATAGGGCCTGTTAATTTTATTTGGCGCTGAATTGCACCTCTCTTGTTTAGCTGGCATAGAGTTATGTATGAAGCTGCTAGAGCGCTTTCTTTCTCAAAGAGATCTTTCCGTTTATCGGGCTCATGTAACTTTTCAGAAGCCTGTACAAGTGTCCATTGATATTCCTTTGCACTCTGACTCATCTTATTCAATAAAATCTGATACTGATACATTGAAAACAAAAGGGATTGATAAGCTTCTATGAATTCGGCTATTGCGTCTCCACTCTTTCTTTTGAAGCAAAATTTCGCCTCCATAGCGAGCGTTCTCATTTCATCAAGCTTTAAATGCAATTTAAGTTGAGAGTCGGCATCTAACACATGATTTATTGAGGCTGAAATTGATTGCAAGTACGTAGTGTTAGTTAGCCAAACAAATAGCCGGTCGATAGCCAGTTGCGGTTCGTCGTTATGCTCCAAGTTCTTCGCGTTTTTTGCGTAAACGCTCATGAGTTTATCGACGGTTATCCAAATATTTAAACGTCGATTAAATAGAGACTGTTTATTACTGAGACGAGCTTGGTAACAAGAAATGAACAACGCAATTATTGCCACAATCGCTGAGATGTACTCAGGTAGATTCGTTAGGTCCATTGTCTCCTCCGCCATTAAAGATCAATTGGCAATACCTTGATTATCACTCTGCATTTTGGATTCTCTGATTCAGCTTCTAGATGATTCCAAGGCCCTTTCGACACCACATACATTGCGAATCAGCATCGCCGTCCACCCGGCCGGATATTGCCGTTCGGCACCGCAATTAAACGTCCTCCCGAGCATCCCCATCACGCTCAAGCTCCTGCAGGCGGAGTACGCCTGCAGGAGCGCGGAGGCCGGCGCCCCGTCGATGTCCTGCAACAGGTTCTGCAAGCGCTACCGGCAGTACACGGCGTCCCGCAACGTGGTGAGCCGACGCTCGACATGAAACAGGATATATGGCTGCTGTGCCAAGTGCACGCGCTCTCCTTCCTGTTATCACAGTTCACGCGATTCATGCGGTCATTTCTCAAAAGGCGACATCATCTTTATGGCCTCGTGCATGTCGTATCGATCCTTAATCTGGTCAATATGATTGCTCGACTTCGTGGACCAATAGATGCGACATCCATGTTCTTTTGCGGCTTTCTCCACGAGCTCCTTGTTAAAGACCCACCTCCATAACCGCGGCTGTTGATAGTAGACAGAATGACGAAAGCCCTTTTCCACGGGGAAGCAAAATTGTTCGAACCAAGTAACTCGGTTTCCTAATGCATCAACCCAAATTAGAGGATTGTCGATTTTCGGAATGAAACCAAGCATCCTCATAGCACGGGAAGGGAATACCTGGCAATCGCAGAACGTCATGGTTATGCAACCGGCCAGAGCATTGCACAATGATATGCTGTTTCGAGAAAAGGAGGAGGCCATTCCCCCTCCTTTTCCCGACAATAGTCCGTAGCATCCGTACTCCCTATCAATAACGTCGTCTGGGCTTTCGCAATCAAGCGACGCTATGCGAGCGGAGCCATAATACTCGTATTGTTCAGCTTGACTCCCGTATGGGATATACAGCTTCCAGCCTAGGCACGCCTCGCCCCCATTCAAATCGATCATGGGCAGTTTGGCCGCGACGTGTTCCGCTTCTTCAATCGCTCCAGCCTCGAATAACTCGATAACCCTTGACACCCCGAATGCCACCGGGTCCTTAAAAAAGGGAAAATGCGAGAAGCACCATACGTCAGCAGGGTCCACAAGGATCGAAGCGGCTACGCAGCTCGGAATGGCCCGCCAACGCCCATGGCACAATCCAGCATAGAGGAGCTCCTGGCCGTAATCCTCCTGTCCGCACGCTGGAAAAACGACCCCGTCATTTTGCATATGTCGTTTAACAAACGGTCGGACTTCCCCTCCGCGACATAATTCCAGGGCTTCTTTGACGTCCTCGCAGCCGTCAACGCAAAGGCTATAAGCTTCCGATAGGAAGGTTTCTATTCTAGATGGAACCTCGCAGCTGCTGTTTTCGGTCAACTGTGGGTCGTCAATCCCTGGTTTGAGAATAATCCCGGGTGCTCCGGTATAAATTGAGAGAAGGTAAGCCTCATCCGCCCTTTTAACCTTATCGACAAGCTTGGTGAAGCAGTCCCAGATCACATCGTCTCCAGGGAAAGCGCACCACCAGCGACCGAGAACCTTCTCAAGCAAGATACGTTCATACGGTCGAAGAACCTCCAGCCCTTCGCACACGCGCTCTCTCATGCTTTTCAAACGTAAACCGCCCCAGACGATTCCCCGCACTGCGTTTTCTGTCCTATGTGGGTCTTCAGGGAGGATCGAATCGAGCAGGATTTCCGACACAAGCTCGGGCAACAATTCCGGCTCGGACAAACCGGATGATTTCTTTTCCAAAGCAGCCAGATCGCACTTTCCATTGCAGGTGACCCACCTTCGTTTGCTGTCACACTCGAGCTCAAATATCACCTCGAAAAGCGCCGGGTTTCTCACCCTCGCTCTGACCATAATTGCATGCATGATATCGTTTGGGGCGGCTCCAAAGCCGTATCTTTCCAACCCTCGGTTCTTCCACGAGAGCAGTTTGAAAAAGAACTCGTCATCGGAGTAGCTCGCGATGCCGTCAATCAGTTCGGTTACAGATGTGGAGAAATGAGCCCATCCCTCTTTGCAAAGAGCAGTGCCACGCGCTTCCACAAGGCTGTTAAAGACCTCACTTCTTTCTTGCCCTCGACCGACCAACTCCGAGCAAGCCTTGGCAACGGGCTCCCAATACCAGCGATCAATCTCTTGACGAAACGCGATGTCCTTTACCTCTTTATCCGATAGGTCACTAAGATCTCGAGGGACATCTGCGATGGAATTCTCAACCCCAGATTTAAACGATTCGGTTATTGGCGCGTCTTTGATGGCGCTCTCTATGTCAGTAACCTCACTCTCGAAATCATCTTCGCATCCGAGTTCAACCGCTTTATCTCTACATGTTTTAAGGCAGAAACGGAGCCCCTCTACGTCCTCGGCCGAGCAACAAGACGAGTTCCCGAGCATGCCAGCAAATACAGCCAGCACATCGCCTAAGCACGCTGCGTTCGCCAGCAAAGACTTGAGTTGATGCTCGATAAGGCAATGGTCATACCTATACTCCGGCTGCAGCGAGCGGATTCTTGACAATTGTGCGGGACCTTCATTCGCCGCCCAATCCGCCACCTTCTCCATCAGCACACTAGACATCCTGTTGTCACCCGATTGCGATGCCGCATTGTCCAGCTCGAGCAATTCAAAAGCGTGAGTTTCAGTTGCCATCCCGAACTCAGAAAGCGTTTCGAAACTCTCAACGAGATTGGACAGTGAGTAGTCCTTGTGGTCGGTGAACCGAGCCGACCCAAAGAGGATAGCCTCATCGCAATGCATCGCGAGATCTCGATCATAAGAAGCGAGCAAGGGCCTTAGCATGTCGTGAATCTCAGAGGCATCCTGGGATGCCAGCAAAATCGACCCGTCCGGTCCATACTCTTTCGAGAGATAGCGTCTAGGAATCTCACTGCCTATCTTCTGGAGATGCCTGAGTATCCTCAGCTTTGCGCAAAGGGGCTTTCTAGAATAAATGAAACCCTTTAGATCTTCCTCCTCGAACGCTTTTGCACAAAGGTCCACGCCTTTCGCGGAGACGAATGCGATGTATGGCACGGCACATGTCTCCATAGTCAATAAGCCGGGCCAATGCGGAGCCTGGGCCCACTCCCCCAAAACACGCGCCTCGTCGGTTCCTGGCAATATGGTCGCGCCATGTCCCACGGCATATCCGAGGCAGGCCGAGGCCCGCAACGTTCTGACGATAGACAGGTACTCCCTGTCGGAGCGATCCATCCATGCGATCGACGCGTCCATGTCCAGTCCCATGGCATCGAAACCGTCGCGGTCGGATTCATAACCGAAAATGAAGCTCTCTGCAAACAAGCCGAGGGTAAAGCCCTCACTATAGACATTTCCTTCCCTATGGCACAGCAACGGCTTGGACCTGCCGGCACTAGACACGTGCAACCCCTCTGACAAGCACAAGGCGTAGGCCATGGTACCGATTTCAAGTTTAAACGAGTAAGCCGAAATCTTTGAGAAGAATGCGCGTTGCGCAGTGCGCGATGCCGGAAGTGCTCCAGTCAGTAAATCGCGCATCATGTTCGTAGCTGCGTCTACTGTGATCGAAAGCCCGGCGATCTTAGAGAGGTCGTCGTCTTCCAGTGAAGACTGCATTAATAAACCTCTCACGAAGGCATCCCGAAAACGGCACTGCAGATCCTCCGTATCACCCCCAAGATCTTCAGCGAACAGAAAATCGTCAAAATCGAGTCCACGTGTCGCGGCGAGACTGCCCCATGCGGACATCAGCATGGAAGTACCGTCGTCTTGCCTTAAGACCCCGTCTTTCTCATCGGAATCCGACAATATATTCAATGCTGTTAGAGGAGAAAGGCCAGAGAACCAGATGCCGTACAGCTCGTCGCTCTGCTCCGTGCACCCGGCGTCTTTAAGCAACCAGAGACATCTTTCGAGCGTCGTTGCATACAAGGTGGCTGTCTCCTTGTTGAGGGGCGGCACCATGTAGTCCATGCCCACCAATTCCTCGAGGTGAAGAAAGGGCCTGCGCTCGAGCCAATACTCGAAGTGCTCATTTACCTGTGAAAGGGTCGAAAGGGCAAGTTGGACCCTAAGCACGTTTTCCAGCTTCCCCGACTCACATGCCATTCCATATACCGTCTTCGCCTGCTCGCAGAGAAGACTCCAAGGAACGCCATGGGCAACGGCATCGATGACGTACGACGTGTCAAATAGACTGATACAGTCCTCAACTCGACCAGAGGCGGCAAGCAAACGAACAGCATAGCAAGATCGGACCACGTCACCCTCCATCCCCAACGCGGCATCGGCGAGGCTGCCGGACGCAAAACGAAGGTATCCTTCCATACCGGGCTCCAAAGCCTTAGAACTTACGAAGAGCCTGAAATCGTTGTGAATGGGGCGAGTGGATCCGTCGGCGCACTTTCTCAGCAAAGGAGAGAGAATAGCGATGTCGCGTGCCACCACGTACTCCTCCGAAAAAGAATCGGGAAACGCACTGCATAGGAGCTTAGGATAGATCGCTCCGTCGAGAAGGTGCATCGACGAAGCGATGAGACCCAGCGCGTTCGATCCACTTCCGTGATGTTGCTGAATTTCATCATTGGCTTTCTTCCAGATAGACTCGTAGTATTCCTCGACGTTTTCCGAAAGGCCCAATGACCGCAGCTTTTCAATGGCACAGCCACAATCCGTCTCACCAGCGATTGCGTGAACCGCATACACCACAGACAAGGTGTTCCCATTGGTTATATTGATGATCTCATTGGAGAGGACGAGGGTCTCTCGGTCTGAAAAGTCGGCCCTATCCGACAAGAGGGCGTTAACGTCATCAGCGTCGATATTGGGGAGGCGCTCCATCTCGACACCGACGTGCTCCCCCTTGAGCCATTGTGGGTAGGCGGAGTATAGATTAGCTGGCTGGCCGGAGACGAGAATCTGAACGCCTTCTGGAATCGATTTTGGTGAGGGGAGGTGCTCCAAAAAAGTTAATCTCTCCTTGGCCCGTGCGGCATGATCGATGCCGTCAATCACAATAATCGTCTTGCAGCCTCGCTTGGTTGAAAGCGATTTGGCAAGCCTTAAGACCTCACACCGAAGCTCGTCATCGGTGCAAAGTTCATTGAAAATAGGTATTTTAGGCTTCTCCCCGGCAAGTTCAGGTGTATCACGAAGCTGATTCAGTAAGGTACCCCACAGTTCCCTGGGAGAGACGATGCCGGCATCAGGTGAATAGCTAAAGTCATCGACATCCAAGGGCTTGAATGCATAGAACCTGAAGGGACGTGGGCTCATCCGCTCGCATAGGCAGCTGACCAGTCTCGTTTTTCCAGAGCCAGGACCTCCCTGGAGAAATATGACCCTGCTATTGGACGATTCCAATCTGTCACGCAAAAGTAAGCACAGTCGCTCCCTACTCGGGAAAACTGGTATAGGGATGGGGACCTCGATTGGTATATCCATTGGATTTCGGTTAAGCTTGCAGACGCATTTCCGGGCGATCTCCGCACTAACCATATTGTCGCCCGCCGCAGTGGTCCATCTCCGGAGCTCGGCGGCAAGCAGGTCGAATACTCTGGAAGCCAGTTCTTCTGACCCTCCGCATACCTCATCCCTTAATCTACCCATTAGCTTGATCTCTTCGTCGTGAAGCGACGGAGCGCCTGCCCTGATCGTTAGATTTCTCAGGAAAGGCACGATATCAGGTTCCTCAAGCTTTGTTGAGTCGGCGAATTCGTGCCACTGCATATCGAGGTCGGGGTCGTCGAAAGTGATATCGGAAGACGACGCAACAGACCCGAGCTCTACGGACAGTTTGTCCCAGAACTCACCAAGGGGAAGCCTCTTGTAGGGCTTTCCCATATACTCCGCACCTGTCTTATTTTTGCCCAGCGCACGATTCGTGTACAAAATAATTTCAGGAATTGCCTCTTCTTCACGCGAAACCTGCTTCCATCCTGCCGCGAGAGAGGCAAGCAGAGATTTATTGGGACTCTGTTCTTCACCCGATTCACCCTCCGCCACCAACGATCCGAACGTCAGGTTGTTTGCGGTCGCTGTCGAAGCTTTTTTATGCTTCACTTGGACACACACCATGGGAAGCCCATGCGAACGTCGGACAACGACGTCATCAACCCCCTCAAGGCCGACTTCTTGAAAAGTCACGGACTCAATTTGATCTAATCCTGCGAGCATGGAGATCACGTAGTCGAGTCCGACATACCATTCGAACCAATATGGGTCGCCTGCGCCAGGCTGGCAGTATTCCGACGACAATTCTCATCCTTTCATGCATACCCCCATTGAACGCAAATAGCGACATCAGAGGTTTAAAGATTACATTGCAATGCAATCTCAGAAGAGTAGGGATTATTCATATCGTTGGACTTATACCCTCGTCTCTTTGATGGCACGTAATTACGCTTTGAAATTTGTCAGTTCAAACCCATCAGAGCACGCGCTTCGAATAGATTAATATCGATCGTCTTAAAAAATCGAAACCGAAAGTAAAAAGCGGGCGAGTATCGGCGTTAGCC
>OGPC01000402.1_pt1 | contig 41361 bp, 41 predicted proteins | sample 1552911 | NCBI WGS metagenome assembly OGPC01 (sample SAMEA2580248, study PRJEB22360) | human gut metagenome | biome: human gut; feature: human-associated habitat; material: faeces | place: Denmark | collected 2008/2010 | reverse complement strand
TGAGCCGTTGTAAGTACGTTTACAAGCGAACAGGCGACGCGAACATGACCTTTTGCGGAAAAGGAGGAGCAGCGGAATGAGTACGCTCTGACTTTTGAAAAAAGTCGGAGCAAGCGATATGCAGCTTGCTCCGACGTGGGTTTACGCTACAAAAAAGATACCCTCTCGTTTGAAAAGAAAAATATCTTTTTTGGACACGCAACCCTCCTTTTCAAATATTTTATATATAGTATAGCACAAGTCTATGTAAAATGCAACAAAAAAAGCAGGTACAGAGAAACACCGACAGTACATGGTCTGTCAGCATTTCTCTGTACCTGCTTCCTAGCGAAGTGGCTGTGTGATCTCAAATCCGCCTATGAAACGGATGCGGATTTCTTCTTTGGAAAGTACGGTGATTCTTTCAATGATGCGGTACACTAAGGCGTCGGAATATTCTGTCAGGTCGAGGTCCTCTGCGGAAATTAGCCCCATGACTTCTTTGGCCTTGGATTCCATAACCTCGGAACGCTCTGCGGTGTATTCAATCCGCTTTTTCTGCTGCTTCAATTTGAGGATGGTTTCGCTGATTTGTTTCAGCTTATGGTCGATGATGTCGTTTTCGTCAACCGCCAGAACCAGCAGCCGGTCAAACTCTGTTTCCAGTTCCTTGATTTTGTTCTCTATTACAATGGGGCTGGCTTCTTCCTTTTCTCCGGCGATGCAGTGTATCAGGGTATCCTGCAGCGCCGCAGCCATTTCTTCCTGCTGCCCATGAACCAGAGAACGGATGGCTTCCAGTATGGCGGTGTGGAGGGCGGCTTCTTCAAGGCTGGGCGAATTCCCGCAGGATTTCGGTCCGAACTCCAGCCGGTTGATGCACCGCCAGACGATTTGCTTTCTTCCGTGAATATTCCATGTTACCCTGCGGAAATAACATCCGCAGTCCCCACAGACCAGCCTTTCGGATAGAGCGTATTTGCTGGTAAACCTGCCACGGTTGGTTTTGGCCTTCTTGGTGTTGGCAGGCTTTTTGCTTCTCCTTCGGGCGAGTTCTTCCTGAATTTGAAAAAACATTTCTCTTGGGATAATAGCCGGATGGTTATTCTGAATGTAGTATTGCGGCAGTTCGCCGTTATTCTTCTTGACTTTCCCTTCCAAAAAATCGGCGGTGTAGGTTTTCTGCAGCAGGACGTCGCCTGCGTATTTCTCATTCTGTAGGATTCGCTGGATCGTCTGTGTTGTCCATTTCGGCTCTCCCGCAGGGCTTGGGATGCCTGCTTTCTCCAGTTTTTCCTTGATCCCTTTCAGGCTGCCGCCGTTCAGAAATTCCCGCGTGATCATGAGGATTGTTTGGGCGTCCTTGGGGATGATTTCAGGTTCTCCGTCCAGCCCCTTTTGAAAGGCGAAGCCGGTGTAACGGAAGGCAAACCGCCCTTGCTTGTACCCCATGCGGATACCCTTGGTCACGTTGCCGCTGATGGATTCGCTTTCGGCCTGTGCGAAGGAACTCAGGCAGGTCAGGATCATTTCGCTGTTCATATTCGAGGTGTCGATGTTTTCTTTCTCAAATATAACGGGGATACCCCAGCTTTTGAGGATTCGGACGTGCTTGATGCAGTCGAGGGTATTCCTTGCAAATCGGGAAATGGATTTTGTCAGGATGAGGTCTATTTTCTTTTTCCTGCAGAGCCCTATCATTTCATTGAATTGGTCCCTCTTTTTGGTCCGCACCCCGGAGATCCCATCGTCTGCAAAAATTCCGGCAAGCTGCCAGCCATCGTGGTGGGTGATTTTTTCGGTGTAATAGTCTACCTGTACTTCAAAGCTGTTTTGCTGTTCATCTTCCTCGGTGCTTACCCGGCAATAAGCTGCAACCCTCAGCTTTCGTTTTCGCTTTCGCAAATCGCCCAGCATAGGGTTTGCCGGGATTTCCATGACTACCTTTTGTGGCATGGGAAGTTCTCTCCTTTCAAACTGTTTTTCCATTCAATAGCTGAAACTGTATGGTGCCATCCGGCTGCAGGACTACCTGTTTCACGGCCTGCTCGAAAAGATCCCGATCCAGCCCCTCATCGTTGCTATGTTCCTGAAAAAGAGTCTTTATTTTGATGGTGAGGTGGTCGGATTCCTTAATACTGCAGGTCTTATACTTTTCGGCAGCGCATTCCAAAATCAGAGGAAGCAGCCTGTCTGTATCTACTTCACGCTGATCGAGCAGTTGATTGATTTCGTTGGTCAAGCGTGCCGCCTGTATGGATAGGCTGTTGGTGGGTTGTTGATCTGGTTCCGTCAACTGTGGATTCCGGCAAATAGCCAGCAGCTTTTCGGTGACTGCCTGCTTTAGCTCGTTGTCTGTAATGGGACCGAAGCGGTTTTGGCAACCTTTGCAATCCCAATAGATACGAGGAATTTTTTTGCTATTTCGTTGTAAAACATCCCCGCAATATGGGCAGGTCATACGCTTTCGGATAAATGGTATTTCGGATTTTGGTGATGCCTTGCTTTTCTTTAAGCCTGCTACTCTCTTAGCGATATCCTGAGTTAAAATAGGCGGATATTTTTCTCCATCCCAATATCGTTTATTATCCAGAATTCTTGATACCATGTTTTTGTTCCATGAGGTAGCATTCTCCCGGAATTTTAAACCTGTTTGTTCAGCCATATCAGATAGTTGATTTAACGACGCCCCATTCAAATATCCCATAAAAAGGTTGTGGATCAGGATTTTTTCTTCTGAAACAACTATATATGCTCCATTTTGCATTTGGTAACCGAAGGGGCAGTTCCGTATTTTCTTCATTCCTAACACCTTCCTTCGTCGAGCACCAGCCCGTTGATAAGTTGAAAACAAAACCTTTCGGGATAAACAATGATTTTTTGCACCATGCATTTGAATACGGAAGGTTCAAATTCCAGCATAGGCTGGGCTTCTTCCAACAGTTCCAGCAGCAGTTTGGTGTTATCAACGATACGGCTAACTTCGTCCGGCTCTTGAAGCTGCCGCAGTTTCCGCCGTAGTTCCTCAATTTTTTGGTTGTTGCGGTTGCTTCGCTCTATAAAAATAGCAGAATCAATGCACCCCTTAGTTTGTAACCTTGTGAGCGAATGATTCTGCTTGACTAATTCAGATATTTTTTCATTTACCGCTATGATATCCGGCTTTGCGAATGCAGTTTTTGTTTGCAGTTCCGTTAGTTGATTCAGCATGGTTTTCAGGATATCCTGATTATCCAGCAACTTATTGTAAACGCTCAAAAATATGTGGTAGACTTCTTTTTCCGTGACAGCTTTCATTGGACAGAGACTGGCATTTTTAGCGTGTTGGGAGCAGTTCCACCTTGCTATGTCTTTTTTCAGGTGTCGATGAAATGTCGAACCACAGATGCTGCATTTCAAGACACCACTTAAAGGGAAGCTGCCAGCAACCGAAGTGGTCTGATGAAAAACTGCCCGACTTTCTATTAAATCCTGTACTGTTTCAAATACTTCTACAGGGATGATTGCGGGATGAGAGTTCTTTATATAGAATTTTGAAAGCTGCCCATTGTTGCGAACATTTACTAAAGGAAACTCGTTGGGCGTATATGTTTTTTGAAGCAGCGAGTCCCCAATGTATTTTTCATTTGACAAAACATATCGAATTGACGTGCGACACCATCTTGCTTTTTTCTTTCGAACAAATTGTGTTTCCTGAGCATTTAAGTCATCTGAAATTTCTTCCATGTTTTTTCCCGCAAGATAACTGCTGAAAATGTATTCGACAATCGGTACTTCCTGTGGATCAGGTATTAATGCTCCATTTTTTAAGAAATAACCGAGCGGCGCATTGCAGGTAATAAAATCGCCGGATTTCATCCGGCGTCGATAACTCCATTTCAGGTTTTTCGAGATAGAGAGGGATTCTTCCTGTGCGGCTGATCCCAAAATACTCAGCAGCATTTCGCTACCCATGTTTCCGGTGTCGATTTCCTCTTTTTCAAATTCTATAGCAACGCCAAGCTGTTTGAGTTCCCGCACCGTCTGGATACAGTCGATGGTATTCCGGGCAAAGCGAGAAATGGATTTGACGAGGATACGGTCAATTTTTCCGGCACGGCAGTCGGCAAGCAGGCGCTGAAAATCATCCCGCTTGTCGGCTGTGGTGCCGGTGACCGCTTCATCCGCATACAGCCCTGCGAATTCCCATTCTTCTTTCGATTGGATGTAACTGGTGTAATAGTCTACTTGGGTGGCAAAGGAATTCATCTGGTCGGCTGAATCGCTGCTCACACGGGCGTAAGCTGCAACCCGCAGCTTTTTGGCCTGTTCTGCTATTGGCTGTATGACTTTGACCTGCGGCACCTTTGCCACCCCCTTTCCGGTTGGACATCTTTTTTGTCACACCAAAGACTACCACAACCGGTTTGGGATAGCTATCACGACAACCACTAAATATGGAGTTGTGAAACGCCGTACTTTTCGGCAATAGCAACATTCGCCAGCCGGCAGTTTTTCAATGTGATTTTCTCTTGTTCTAACAGCCGTTTTAATGCGGAGAATGCTGCGAAGTATTTGATTTCATTGATCACCTTTTCGCTTGGGGTTTGTAAGGTATAGGGGATTGCCATGACGGTTCACCACGGCAAATGGAGGCTCTTTTGGGCCGCCCTCTGGAAAAAGTGGTTTTCCAGCCCTTTGATGTGAAGCTCATACCGCAGGTCGCTCTCGGTGGTGATCAGTACCGCGTCGTGATCCTGCAAAAATTCCAGTATTGGAATCAGGATGGCGGGATCATGGCTCAGACGGGTTAAATCCCGCACAAGCACAGCGCGGACAAAACCGCCCTGCACACTCCGCATCATCTGTTTCAGGCCCATGCGGGCCATGCTTCTGCCGGTGCCCATATCCTGAGAAGTCCCCACAACGGTGTATTCCCGATGATTGGCTTCCTCTAAGAGATTCCGCATCTGCCGAATCAGGACAGACACCCTTTTATCGCTGCTGCGGCTGTATAACCACATAGGGCGGTCTGCGTAGGGTAATTCCGCCGTTTCTGTTTTTCTGTTCATCTATGTCAATCTCCTTCATCGCATAAAATAATCCGGGCCTTTCTTTGCCCGGATGAAATCCTCTACATCTTCGATTTTTCTGGTGATCCGAAGGTTCGGCAGGGTTTCCAGCACAGCCCGGTGATACCGTTCTCCGGGGGCTGCCCGGCAGTCCAGAATGCTGACAACGCAGGTGTCGGTTTCGGTGCGGATGGCCCGTCCAAATCCCTGCCGCAGCTTTACCTGCATATCCGGTATGACCACCATTTTGATGTAATCCTGCAAAGTGGGATATTGTTCCCGTTCCGCTTCGCTCAAAGGATCAGGAACAGGGAACGGCAGCCGCACAATGATGAGCGACGACACCATATCGCCGGGAAAGTCCACACCTTCCCAACAAGAGCCCGCCGCGAACAGCACGGCGTTCTGCGTCTGCTTGAACCTATGGATGACGTCCTGCGAGTGCCGCCATACTTCCATAAGCGGAAAAGACAGCCGGTCCTTTACCTGATTGTAAACAGCGCCCATGAGGGAATAGGAAGTAAAAAGCGCCAGAGTGTGGCCATGAGTGGCCTCCACTAAGCGGCAGATCTGCTCTGCCAGACACTTAGCTTCCTGTTCGCTGCCCATTTGTACTCTCGGCAGGTTGCCGGGAATGTAGAGAAGGCAGTTTTCCTCGTAATTGAAGGGCGAAACCGCTATAAAATCCTCCATCCGATTGTTTTCGGACAGCCCCATGACCTTTTTCGTTCGTTCAAAACTGCCGCCAGCCATGAGGGTACCGGAGGTCAGAATGACGGGGATGTCCTTCAGCCACAGCGCCCGGCGCAGCTGCTCCGGCATTTCCCGGCTGGCGGCGCAGAGGCTGGGGCTTCCGTCCCTGTCGTACTGGATATAGAGGATGTATTTTCGGTCCCCGGTAAAAAACAGGCCGAGGGCCTGCTCTGTTGTTCCCAGCCGGTAAAGAAGCCACCGTGGGAGGTACGGGGCAAGCTGTTTTTGAAGCTGCCGAAGGAGGGAAAGGCAATCCCGAAGGGCCGCTTCCCGATCCGGCGTTAAAATAAAGGCGGTGCGCTGCGCTTCTTCCAGCAGTTCGCCCCGGCACATGGCTCCCATGAGGGCAGTAAACTTTTCTTTCAGCCGATGGGCCGCAAGAATATATTTTTCTTTTGCCAGCAGGTCGCAGAGTTCACGGAAATCCTCCGCCGACAAACTTTGCCCGTACATCTGGCGGGCTGCGTCCGGCAGCTTATGAGCTTCGTCGATCACCAAAGCCCGGTAATCATTGAGAAGGGGCCGCATTTCCTGCAAACGGTGGGCGGCGTCGGCCAGCAGATAGTTGTGGTTGCAAATCTGGACGAAAATTTCCGCGCTTCTGGCTTCCTTCAGGTATTGATGGTACCGGCAGACGTTTCGCAGAGGGCAGGTTTTCTCGCAAACCTTGGGGACGCACACCTGCCGCCTGTCAAACCCGCTGAGGCCGGTTACGGCGTCTAAATCATAATAGGCGCGAAGGGAAAGCAGGGCTTTCATCTGCTCCGCATTCTTTTTCTTATGTTTCACGGCTTCCAGCCGCCCTGCAAGACGAACGTCGCAGACAAAGCGTTCCTTACCTTTTCGCACCATCGCCCGGATTGGTTTATGGATGATGTGATTCTCCAGAAAAATCCGGGATAGGAATGGGATGTATTCCCCAATGATGGCGTCCTGCAGGGCAACGCTGGAGGTGGAGACCACCACCGGCTGGGAACCGGCAGGCCCATGCGGGGCAAACTTTTTCAGTAAAATACAGGCGGTCAGGTAGGCGTAGGTCTTGCCGATCCCGACTCCTGCGTCGCATAAAGCGATATTGTTTTTGAGCAGGGTATCCAGCATGGCGTGGCAGAGGGTAATCTGTTCTTCCCGCACGGCCAGCCCGTTTTGAGGCAGAAGGATTCGGAAGATCCGTTCGATCTCCCCGTGGGCCTGCTCCTTCAGAGAGTGATTGTTCATTTCGGCACATTCTCCTTGGTGCGTTGGCGGCAAACTAATGCGGCGCAGTTTTTAGGCTGCGCCGCACGGATTCGCCGTCAACGGCAATCTGAATAAAATAAAAAGGTTGATTTTGATGTGCCGTATTTGCTGCTCGCCCCCCGGCAACCTTGGGAACCATGCGGGCAGGCTTGCAGTTTACAAGCCGTTCACTGGCTCCCCAAAGGTCTTGCTGATTACAACCCAAGGTCGGCCAGCCCATCTGACGTGTGGGCAAACGATAGCGCGTATCATAATACCCCGCCCAAGGTCGTGGCGAAAAGGGAAACTGCTCCCTCTTTCCGGTCAAAATGCATCGCTCAAAGCTAACAAGACAAGCCGCCATCCCTTTTCAGGGAGGCAGCCTGCTTGCGGCTCGTCATGGCGCTTTTCCTGTGTCGCTCGCTCAGGCGGGAACGTACCCGCATGGCTGGTATTCACTTTTCAAGCTGCAAGGCGAACGTTTCTTTTTCCCCGTTCGCCCCATAGCCCAGGAAAAAGGCCGGAATATAACGCGGCTCAAAAATATTTTTTTAATTTTTTTCGTAGGCGGTAAATTCGCATATTGACAGCATACTCATCCATTCCGAGGAAGGATGCTATTTCCTTGCTGCTGTATCCATCCATCTTCATGAAGAGGATTTCGAGGGTGAGCTTGTCCACATTGTGCAACAAAGAAAAAAGCTCCATATCCTCGATGCTGTCCAGCAGGGCTTCGGTATCCTCGACGGGCAGTTCCAGATCCTGTGCGGATATGAGCTCCACATAGGGCGACCATTCCACCTGCCGCTGCAGGTACTGCCGTTCCTTATTAAACTGCGCCCAATCGTATGTATGCAGGCGCTGGATGGTGTCCTCATCCACGCCGAGTTCTCTGAGTTTTCTTTCTTCTGCTTCTTTCCATTTGAGCCACTGTTTTTCGGCTCTGGCTTTGTTGTAAGCCATGGCTGTTTCCTCCGATCAATCTGAAATTTTGAAAATTCAGATTGTCGAGGCGGCGGCCTGCCGCTATGGGTTCTGAGCCATAACCTCTTTTTGAAAGCATGAAAAAGGCGCACCCGTCCGCAGGCGAATGCGCATAGTGAGGTTATTTTCTCGAAATTGGCATTTAATGGTAAATCAAAACAGGATAATGTCGAACAAAAAAGGGCTGCAGCTTCATATGAAGCTGCAGCCCTTTCTGTGCGTTGGTTTTCGCCGCATTTTCGCCATCCCCTCTGCATGGGGAAAGCGGATATTATTTTATTTCCAGATTTCCCCATATAAATTTAGATGGGGACAGTATAAAAGAGAAAAACTACTTTTCTGATTCGATTCTCCTTCTGTTTGCATATTTCGTAGTGCTTTTATCTACATTCCACGACAAAAGAACAGGGATATTTATTCAATCAACTAAAAATGTAAAACAACAGCCTTTTTTCTCTGTGGGGGTATCTTCGACGATCCGGCAGATGGAATTCGATTGATACAGGCTGAGTTTTTTCTGTATGCTTCGTACATAGGCTGCAGCTTCTTCCTCTCCATGCTCCGAGTCTGGATGAAGCCAGACGGCATTGTGGAGAAAAGAAGCAGAAAGGGCCTGATTCGGATGGGAAGCAAACAGGCCGAGAATTTCAAACTCTCGCTGGCTCAGTTTTACGGCATTCCCATGAAGGGTTACTTCCCGCTTGGGCTGGTCGATCCGCAGCGGGCCGAATTCATAAACCTTTCCCGGCCCTCGGAATGGTTGGCATTCGTGTTCGGTAACAATGTCCTTAATCTGCTCAACCAGACGGTCGGCTTCTTCATCACTGCATTCAATAATCATTACTTTTGGCATTCAGATGCTCCTTTCAACGCATGAATTCTGGATGTGGATTTTTCCTGTATGAAGGCTTTGGGCATACTCCGCCGTAACGGTGGGCACTATGCCTGTTCTAACCTTTTTGCCTGCGATTTCTTTTTGAGACCGTTAGCTTTACAACAGGTATATTTTACAACATTCGGCAAGGTGATTGCATCATAAAAGGTTGGAAAAATACTTTTTCTGTGCTTCCACTACAGGAAAAATAAATGGCTGTGAGCCTTCTCGCCACAAACCCAACAGCTTTGCGTCAACTCCTCTTTACGAACAGGCTGTTCTATTTCCTTCCGGCGGTTTTATGCCAAAAAACTTTTCTATGGGCCGAGTAAAATAATTTTATTTGGCTCTTTCTATATGTGCAAATTGTATTATTTTATAGGGTTAGAAACAACTAACTTTGTGAGGTGATTAACTTGACATTTTTCAGAAAATGCAGTATATTAAAACCGTTGGATTGAAACCAAAGGTTTTAATTTATTTATAAAATTAACCTAAAAATTCGAGTTTGGAGTTGATGGAATGGCAAAACGTGTAGAGGGCGTTACTGAGAAACTGCTTGAATCAGCTAAAAAAGAGTTCTTAAAGAGTGGATATGAGAACGCCTCGCTACAGGTGATTGCGGAAAAAGCAGGCTCCAGTAAAGGCGCTATCTATATCCGTTACCCTGACAAGAAGAGTCTGTATTGTGCTTTAGTAGAACCAACAGCTGATGAATTTTGTAATTTACTCGAAGGGGAACTCCATCGCTTTAGGATACTTTCATCAGATGAGCAGAAAGAAAAGATTATGTCCTTTGGAAACGATGGCTTTTCTAAAGTGATTGCCTATATCTACGCTCATTTCGACGAGTTTAAGCTGATTCTGACCAGTGGAGAGAACAGCACCTATCAGGAATTTATTCATCGGATTATTGACTTGGATATTTCCTGTACCATGCAGTTTATTAAGCAGACAGGCAATGATGCGCTTTCCTCTGGGCGACTTACACCGGAACTGGCACACCTTCTGTCCAGCGCCTTTTATGCCGGACTATTTGAGGTGGTTATTCACGATATGCCCCAAGATCAGGCTGTCGAGCATATCCAAAGAATGAGAAGGTTTTATAATGCCGGATGGAAAACAATTTTTGAAGGAGATGCGGGGTGATGCTTTTGAGTGGGTGGATTGATTCGTCCGGCTGGGTTCATTGTCCTGTCTGCGGCAATAAAACGAGAACGAAGGTAAACAGAGATACAGTATTAAAGCGTTTTCCGTTGTTTTGCCCTAAGTGTGGACACGAACACATCGTAGATGTTCAAGAGAATAAAATAGTATCGTTAGAGCCAGACGCTAAGACGCAGAGCCGATAATTTGTAAGACAGGAATCTTACAGGTTATCGGCTTTTTTAGACGCAAGGGTTAGCTACAGCTAACGAAAGGAGGATTTTTTATGAAGCAAACTTCATCTATTGGGATCATGGATTTCATCCGTCCGCATAAGGCTGGATTCCTTTGCTCTGTGGTTTTATCCGTGTTGGGGGTGGCCAGCGGTATTATACCATACTTTGCAGTCGCAAAGATGATTAACTTGCTTATTGCAGGAGAACAGGATTTTTCTGTATACCTGTTGTGGTGCTCTATTGCTTTGGTCGCTTTCATTCTGAAATCTGTATTTCATGGTTTTTCGACAAAGGCTTCCCATGAAGCAACGTTTGCAGTTTTATCTGAAATACGGCGAAGGATTGCCTCGAAGTTGACAAAGGTTTCTATGGGGTATCTAACCGATACGCCATCGGGGAAACTGAAAAGTTCTATGGTAGAGCGAGTGGAACAGATGGAGGTTCCATTGGCGCATATCATTCCCGAAATGACTTCCAACCTTTTGGTTCCTGTCGCGGTTATTATCTACTTGTTTGTTTTAGACTGGCGCATGGCTCTCGTTTCTCTGATTACCATTCCGATTGGTATCCTGTGCTATATGGCACAAATGAAAGAATATCCTAAAAAATACGGGGCAGTCGTACAAGCAGGTAAACACATGAGTGCTACCACAGTAGAATACATCAACGGGATTGAAGTCATTAAAGCGTTTAACCAGAGCGCGGCATCCTATGGGAAATTCACGCAGGCTGTTCATAAAAACGCAGAATTGATTCTTGACTGGATGAAATCTACGCAAGGATACTCGGCTCTTATGATGACCATCTGGCCAGCTGTTTTGATTGGAGTACTCCCCATTGGCTGTATTTTCTATATGAACGGAAGCCTTACCACGGCTGCTTTCATCACTATTATGATTTTATCGCTGGGTATTGTAGGCCCGTTGGTATCTGCAATCTTTTTAACCGATGACTTTTCCAAAATCAGTACCATCGTTGGAGAAATCAGTTCTATTTTATCAGAACCGGATTTAGATCGTCCACTCCAACATAAAAACCTAAACGGATTGGATATTACTTTAACCGATGTGAAATTCGCATATAAGGATACTCAAGTCTTAAAGGGTATAAACTTAAAAATTAAACAGGGAACTACAACCGCTTTGGTTGGCCCTTCTGGTTCCGGTAAATCTACCATCGCAAAATTGATTGCTTCTTATTGGGATATTGATGAAGGGACAATTACGATTGGTGGGGTTGACATTAAGAAAATTCCCGCAGATCAGGTAATGGATTTAATTGGATACGTATCCCAAGATAATTTTCTATTTAATGTGTCTGTACGAGAAAACATTCGTATGGGTAATCCCAACGCATCAGACCAAGAAGTGGAAGAAATCGCCAAAGCTGCAGGCTGTCATGAGTTTATTATGAGCCTCGAACACGGTTACGAAACCCTTGTGGGAGGATCTGGAAGCCATTTGTCCGGTGGAGAACGCCAGAGGATTGCCATTGCCAGAGCTATGATGAAAAACGCACCCGTCGTTATCCTCGACGAAGCGACTTCCTATACTGATCCGGAAAATGAAGCGGTTATACAGGATGCAGTGAACCGGCTTACCAAAGGAAAGACCTTGATTGTTATTGCGCATAGGTTATCGACGATTATCCAGTCCGAGCAGATTGCAGTAGTAGAAAACGGAAAAATCGCCGCAACTGGAACTCATGAAGAACTTCTGAAAAATTGTCCACTTTATACAGATATGTGGAAAGCGCATATACAGGCAAAAGACTCTGCCAGTATGAAAGGAGGCGCTGAGAATGTTTAACGCATATAAACGTTTTTTTGCTTTTGCTGGAAAGCAGAAAAAGACGTGGTATAAGGGAATGGGTTATGAACTGCTTCGCAGTATTTTTGAGGCTATCCAGTTTATTGCTTTGCTGGTTGTGCTGCGAGCCTTGGTAGAACAAAATGTTACAGGAGGAACAGCATTGGCCGCACTGGGTGTCATGCTGGTCAGTGTAACAGGCGCTGCGGTTTTCTGGTATCTGGCCCACAACAGTGAAGGACAGGCCAATTACCATATGTGTGAGGAAAAAAGAATCAAAATTGGCGAACGTATGAAGTACATGCCGATGGGCTATTTCAATAGCCAAAGTTTGGGAAGCCTTACGGCTGCAGCCACTTCTACAATGGAAGATTTGGAAAGTATGTCGTTTGCCGTCATTGCACGAACGATGGTGGGGATTATCCGTACTGTTGTATTTTCTATTGCGATTTTGTTTTTTGACTGGCGTATAGGGCTGATTTTCTTATTAGGAGTACTGTTGTTTTTATTTGTTAATTCACGACTTCTGAAAAAATCCCGTCAGCTTTCTCCCGGACGCTTGCAGGCACAAACCAAATTGGTAGATTCCGTTCTTGAATATATTCAGGGAATGAGCGTTGTTCGTGCGTTTCATGGCGATAAGGCGGCGAATCAAACATTAAATAAAACCATAGAGGAGACGGAATATCAAAACTTTAAGCTGGAGCGCAAGCGCATCCCATACAATGTGCTGGAGCAAATTGTGTTGCGAATTGCTGCGGTAGCGGCTGTGCTTCTTTCTATCTGGCTATATTTAAGTGGAGTTATGACTTTATTTACCTGCTTGATGATGGCGGTTTCCGCTTTCCTTGTTTACAGCGAGCTTGAGTCAGCCGGAGAAATGTTCTTTATGCTTCCAATGATCGACGCTTCCATAGACAGAGTGGAACAGATTGACCATGCTCCTCGTATGGATGAGCAAGGTAAAAAACAAGAAACGAAAAATAGAGATATTACATTTGAACATGTCAGCTTTTCTTATGGTGAACGGGAAATTATTCATGACGTCAGCTTTTCCATACCGGAGGGGACTACTACTGCAATTGTCGGACCTTCCGGATCAGGAAAAACAACTCTTACCAGTTTAATGGCCCGTTTCTGGGATGTGGACAGAGGAACAGTCAAATTGGGCGGGACAGATATCAAGGAATATCAGCTGGACAGCCTGATGGCAAACTTTAGTATGGTATTTCAAACGGTCTACCTCTTTAATGATACGATTGAAAACAATATTAAATTTGGAAAACCCGGCGCCACTCACGAAGAGGTTGTAGCGGTTGCCAAGGCAGCCCGGTGTCATGACTTTATTTCTGCCCTTCCGGATGGTTACGACACGGTGATTGGAGAAGGCGGAGCTACTATTTCCGGTGGAGAGCGTCAACGCCTATCCATCGCACGCGCCATGCTGAAAGATTCCCCGATCATCATTTTGGATGAGGCTACCGCCAACGTTGATCCGGAAAATGAAGCTGAACTTCAGGAAGCGATTGAAGCGTTGACGCATAATAAGACGATTATTATGATTGCCCATAGGCTCAAAACCGTTCAACATGCGGATCAGATTCTTGTTCTGGAGGCTGGCCGTATCATACAGCGCGGCAAGCATGAGGATTTGATAAAACAGGATGGAATCTATGCAGATTTCATCCAAAGCAGGAAGAAAGCCGAAAGCTGGAGTATTGTTGGAGAAGAATCGCTGGGAGTTGAAGTATGAGCAAAAAAGTATTGACGCGCCTTGCTTTATTTCTCCTTGTGCTGTTTGGCGTTACAGTTTTGACTTTTATCTACACAAATTTATCCCCTGTAGATGCGGCTGAAGCTTTGGCTGTGCGCCGGTATTCAAGGCCCACTCCAGAACAAGTTGAATTAGTACGGGAAGAATTGGGCCTTAACAAGCCACTGGTCCAGCAATACGGTTCATGGCTGTGGAACGCATTACATGGAGATTTTGGGAATTCCTACAATACAGGCCGCCCTATCATCGAAGAACTGACAGCCTCATTAGGACCAACCGTCACGATGGCGTCATTGGCGCTGTTGTTTGCGGCTATATTCAGTATTCCACTGGGTGTACTGTCTGCCAGTAAGAAAGGCGGATTATTTGATAAGACAATTTACCTGTTCGGGATCGTTTCTATGTCTTTGCCCAACTACTGGATTGGGTTTATGCTCCTGCTGGCCTTTTCTGTTCAGATTCCGATCTTCAGCATTATGGGGGCAGACAGCCTGAAAGATTTTATCCTTCCAGCTTTGGCTCTGGCAATCCCAGTTGCGGCAGGGAATATCCGTGTGTTTCGTTCTTCACTTTTGGAGGGATATAGTCAGGATTTCGTATTATATGCCCGCTCACGCGGGGTTTCGGAACGCAGAATCGCTTTTATGGTAAGCCGGTTTGCCCTGCCCCCTTTGGTAACAATGCTCGCCCAAAGCTTTGGGTTTATGATAGCAGGCAGCGCAATGGTGGAATCAGTCTTTTCTATTCCGGGAATCGGTTCCATGTTGGTAACAGCGTTAAATGCACGGGACACGATTACAATCAACGCATGTGTTCTGTTAACAGCCGCCATTTTTGTTCTGGTTAATTTCATAGCAGATCTGGTCAATATCGCTTTAAACCCACACGGAAAGGCAAAGGAGAAGGTTTATGATTCATAAAATTTTACATAAACCACAGGCATTGCTTGGGTTGACCATGATTTTAATTGTATTTTTTGTCGTAGTATTCGCACCTTTTATTGCGCCGCATGATCCATCAGAGCTAAACGTCGCGCATGCTTTGTCTGCACCTGATTCAGAATATCCTCTTGGAACAGATGAAATGGGGCGCTGCGTGCTTTCACGATTGCTTTATGGCGCACGGTCATCTATGTCTATTGCTCTGCCCTCACTTATCATTTTGGCGCTTGCCAGTACGGTCATAGCCACCGTCTGTGCTTATATGGGCGGTGTGCTTGACCGAATTTTCGATGTTGTTTCTAATATCTTCATGGCATTTCCCCCCTTCCTCGTGGCAATTACTCTGGTGGGATTATTTGAATCGAAAGTGTTCAGTATCATTTTATCCATTGTAATTGCCATGTGGGTATGGAATGCACGAGTGGTTCGCACCTACGTTCTCAGAGAAAAGCAAAAACCTTATGTTATTACCTGCCGGATGTCCGGCTGCTCAGAACTAAGAATTATATTCCGGCATATTATTCCAAACGTTCTGCCACATCTCTTGGTGATATTCAGTACAGGGCTGTCCTCCATTATCATTATGATTTCCAGTTATGCCTTTCTTGGGCTTGGCTTGGAGGCAGGGACAGCAGAATGGGGCGCCATGTTTGTGAATGCCAAACAGTTGATTTTCAGCCAGCCGCAGCTTCTGGTCTATCCGGGGCTTTGTATCCTGTTTACAGCCGGTGGATTTAATTTGTTCGGTGAGGCTTTGCGGGATATTTACGCGCCGAGGGAGGGGTAGAGATGCTTGCTATCAATCGTTTAACCGTTCGTTCAAAGCTGACAAAGGAGGAACTGCTTCGCTCCGTCAACTTCTCCGTAGACGACGGAGAAACCTTTGGCCTGATCGGAGAAAGCGGTAGCGGGAAAAGCATGACCAGCAAGTGCATTATGCGGCTGTTAAATTCCCGTGCTTTTCAGATCCAAGGAGAAATTCGCTGGAAAGGCAGAGACGTCTTTTCCATGAATGCAAAAGAACTGGCCGACTATCGTGGAAAACAAATCAGTATGATACCGCAGAACCCCATGACCGCATTTGCTCCCATGGTGAAGTTGGGAAAACAGCTTGAAATGGGCTTTCAATTCAGTTCCAAAGAAGAACGGCACAACTTTTCCAGAGAACTTACGAATACGTTAGCCAGTGTAAACTTGCCGGATGCGGAAAAAATTTTCAACAGTTATCCGGATGAGCTTTCTGGCGGCATGCTGCAGAGAGTGATGATCGCTCTTACTATGTTGCAGGCTCCAAAATTGATTATTGCAGACGAGATTACTACCGCCGTAGATGCGGCCAGTGAATATCAGATTTTAAATCAACTGGAAAAAATTAAAGCTTCAGGAGTATCGCTGCTGGTTATCACACATGATTTTGGTGTGGTAGCGAAGTTGTGTGATCGTGTTGCGGTGATGAAATCGGGAGAAATCATTGAACAGGGCAAAACCCATGAGGTGCTGTCCACACCACAGCATGATTACACAAAACAATTGATGGAAGCAAGTATACTGTTTCAGGAGGCGCTATGCTAAAGGCAGAAGGAATTATAAAAAAATATCGGATACCGGGTAGAAAAAAAGAGCTGTTGGAAGCCCTGTCAGGCGTATCTATCGAGCTTGCCGACAACAGTATTACGGCTATCGTAGGAGAAAGTGGAAGTGGAAAGAGCACCCTTGCCAGAATTTTGTCCTATATCGAGCGCCCTGATGCTGGAAAGGTTACTTTGGATGATTTAACGCTGACAGACGCCAAGACGAAAACACTTCAAAAGGTGCGAGGGAAAGTGCAGCTTGTCATGCAGGATGCCGTTAGTTCTCTTGATCCTCATCAAAATGTATTACAAATTTTGGATGAACCTCTCCATCTTTTATTGGATATGGGAAAAGAAGACAGAAAAAAGAGAGTCGAAGAGTTGCTGGACATGGTTAATTTAGGGGAGGATATATTAAATCGCCGCCCTGATGAACTTTCTGGCGGTCAGCAAAAGAGACTTTGCGTAGCGCGGGCTTTGGCAACAGAACCACAGCACATCATTTTCGATGAATCTTTTAGTGGACTTGATGTCACTTTAAGAAAGCAAATTTTGCATCTGTTGCGGAATTTGCGGGATGAGTTGAGATTAAGTTATTTGATTATTACCCACGATTTGGACATTGCGATGTATATGGCGGATACCATTCATGTGATGCGTTTCGGGAAAATAATCGAGACAGTTTACAAACCACAAAGTTTTTCGGATTTTCATGAACCATATTCTAATGAGCTTGTAAAGGCCGCCCTTTCAAAGAGGCAGGCTTTGCAATAAAAAATATGTAAAGGAGTACAAATATGAAAAAATTTTTATCCCTGCTTTTGGCTTGTGTAATGGGGTTGACGCTTCTTGCTGGTTGTAACAGCAATACAGATCCCTCATCTTCCAGTACCGGTCAAACAGACAAGAACGAATCTCATACAATCTCTATTGCGCAAAGTGCAAACTTTTCTATGGGCTTTGCCCCTGCGGTACAGTCCTATGAAGCTACATATTATATGAACAACTTTTATGAGCCCTTAATTAAATACAAGGACGGAGAGTATCAGCCCTGCCTTGCAACGGATTGGACACATTCCGATGATGGACTCACCTATACGTTCCATCTGCGTGAAGATGTAAAATTCAATGATGGAACCCCCTTTAATGCGGAGGCTGTGAAACTCTATTTCGACAATATGAAGTCTGTCATAGGAACCAGTTCCAATTACGGGCAGCTTGATATGTTGACATCCGAGATCACAGTAGATGATGAATACACGGTTTCCTTTCATTTGACTCGTCCTTATTACAATGTTCTTAACGATTTGTCCATGGTAATGCCGAGAGGGATTCTTTCAGCTTCTGCTTTCAATGAGGACGGTTCTTTGAACTCAGAATATCTGATGAATCATACGCCGGGTACAGGTCCCTATATGTTTGAGAGCGTGAACGACACCGCAACGGAATACACTTTTGTACGCAATCCCAATTATTGGGGCGAAGAACCGGATGTAGATTCCTTCACAGTAAAAATTATTCCGGAATCCAAGGTCGCTGCAATGAGGGCTGGAGAAGTGGACTTCATTATCGGTTCTGACACATTGGATGCTGCTTCCTATCAGGAACTGTCCAGCACGGAAGGCATTACGGGCGTAATTTCCGATTTTGATTTTGTCACAGAGTTTATCGCGCTTAACGACGAAGTGGCTCCATTGGATGATATCAATATCAGAAAAGCGATCCAGATGGCTATCGATAAAGAGTCTATCGCTCAAAATATTTATTCGGGCTTGAGAACGGAAGCAAATTCAGTTATGCCTGCGGATATGCCCTATTGCAAGGCGGATGTGACAACTCCGAGTTATGATATGGATGCGGCCATTGAACTGATGGACAAGTCCGGCTGGACTGATACGGATGGCGACGGTATCCGGGAAAAGGATGGTAAAAAGCTTTCCTTTACGATTACTTATCCCTCCACGGGTGTGTATGATAAGGTGGTGCTTTTCTTCCAGGATTCGATGAAAAATCTTGGCATTGAAATCACGACGAATCCTATTGACCTGATGGCGTTTATGCAACAGGTGTTTACAGAAGGGAATTACGAAATCACCGCGTATATGAGCTATTGGTTCCCCTATGATCCGTACACATTTGTCGCCAATATGTATCCTTCCACCGATTATACAGATGCCAGCGGAATTTATTCGACTGATCCTCAGATCGCCAAAGCACTCGCCACAATGAGTGAAGAGGAGGCGAAAGAATTGATTGCCGGTCTTTACAAAACAGATGACCCGGATACGGTTCAGAATATCTTTACCACTGCCCTTAATTCCGCAAATGAGAGCAGTGTTGTGATTCCGTTGAACTACAGAAACGAATATGCGGTGTTCAATAATGAAGTGATTGAGTCCTATACATTCAACAGTATTCCAAATCATGTTGATGTTGCGGCGATTAAATTAAAGTAATTTTTCATAGATTATCTCTTTTGCTTTTAATAGATAAGGGAGGTATGCCAACTGAATTTAACATCATCCATGGAGGATTATCTGGAGGCCATATATATCCTCTTTCAAAAACAGGGATATGCCCGTTGTGTAGATGTCGCGGAATATTTGGGAGTGACAAAACCTTCTGTAAGCCGCGCTGTAAAAGAATTAAGCAAGGCAAAATATCTGCGGAAAGATTCAAACAGCATACTCTCCCTGACATCTTCAGGAGAACAGGTTGCCGCAACGATATATGAGCGCCACCGCTTCTTCATGGAACGGCTGATCGAGGCGGGCGTAGATCCCAAAACTGCGGAAACGGACGCCTGCCGGATGGAACATGGAATCAGCGCAGAAGCCTTTGAAAAACTCAAGTATTCCGTCGAAAGGCAAGGCGAAGAAGTCAAGTGAAAATCATGCTTTTGATCTTTGAGGATGGAGATGAGGAAGCGTTTCTCAAAGTTCAGGGGCTGGCCCAATCCGCTTCTCGTATAGAGCCGTTGGAGTTCAGGTCACAGCGGAGTACCTCTGCTTTGGAAATCAGGGAAAACCAGCGCCGGGTATTCTGCAAGGGGCGGGAGATCCCTCTCACGAAAACCGAGTATGAGATTCTCCTGTACCTGTTTCAGAACATAAACCAAGTGCTGACACATGACCAGATTTATGAAAAAATCTGGAAGGAGCCAAACTATGGCGAGGCCCGGAAGCTTGTCAGCCATCATGTACAGTCCGTTCGCCGCAAGCTGGATTTGAAAGAAGATTCCAGTATCCGTCTGCGCTGTATCCGTGACGTGGGATACAGCCTTGAAACAAAGTAAAAGCCAGCAGCCTGCAAAAACAGGCTGCTGGCTTTCCATATATATAACAACCCTCTGCCGTTTCCGGTTGTGACAATCTTCTAACCTGCGGGCGCTATTCCTTAACCTTAAAAAATCCGAGGGCGTCGGTGCGTTCCCCATTCTGCCACACCTCGAAGTGCAGATGGTTTCCGGTGGAATTGCCGGTGGTGCCAACGTAGCCGATCACCTCGCCCTGCTTCACTTCCTGCCCAACCGTCACGCAGATGGAGGAACAATGGGCATATAAGGTGTCGAAGGTATCGTTGTGGTTTACCTTGATATGGTACCCATATCCGCCGCCCCACGAGTCGATGGCGTTGGCTATGGTGACGGTCCCGTCTGCCGCGGCAAGGATGGGCGTACCTTCCGGCGCGGCGATGTCGGTCCCGCTGTGGTAGGCAATCTCCCCGGTGAAGGGATCTTCCCGGTAGCCAAACCATGAGGTGATGGTGTAGCTCTGCGGCAGGGGCCACTGGAAAATACCCGTCCCTACCCAATCGGCGTTGGGGTTCACGATCTGTCCGCCGCCGCTTGTGTAACCGCCCAGCAGTTCCGCCCACAGGCTCTGGTTTTCCGGCTCCGACATCAAGGCGAGGTATTCGTTCTGCCTTGCGTTAAAGCTGTACTGCCGGGCCATTTCCTCCGGGGTTTTGTGGGTGATGGTAATTTCCAGAATGGTTTCCGTCACCGTTTCGGTATGGGTGGTTTCGTTCCCATCTTCATCGGTGACGGTTACCTCGACTTCATGGCTTTCGGTGCGGGTGCTGGAGGCAACCGCATTCATCTCCCACATAATATTCCGCAGTTCATCCACCTGAGCGTCATCCAGCGAAGCGACCTGCGCCCCATCTTCTGCACCGGTCACCTTGGCAGAAAATACGGCGAGGACGTCCTCCCAATTGATGGAGAGTACCCCGTCGTTGGAGGCGGTTTCCATCCGGTCATGAGGATTGGCGTCCTCTATCTCCTGAATGAAGGCCAGATATTCCCCGTTGAGGGCAGACACCGCCTGTGTTACGCTGGTGCCGGTTCCTGTGGAATCCGAACCAAAAAACAGGCCGAAGCAGGAACCGACAATCAGGGCGATTAAACAAATCAACAGGATAATGACCACAGCAACCCAACCCCCGGCGGCAATCAGGGCGATCAATCCCTTTATCGCTGCCGCGGCTGCTTTGATGGCAGTGGCGGTTGCCTTGACCGCCGCCTTTACGCCCGTCACCGCTGCTTTCGCCGCAGCTTTGGCGGCCTGAGCCGCTGCCTTAGCCGCCTTTGCGGTGGCCTGCGCTGTTTTCTGTGCCGCTTTCGCCGCCTGCTGCGCTGTTTTTGCCGAACGCTGCGCGGTCTTAATCCCCTTGGCGCTCTGCTTTACGCCTTTCACAGACCGGCTGGCTGTTTTCACCGCCTTCCGTGGCTTTCCTTTGACAGCCTTGGCCACGGTATTCTTCGTCCGTATTTTAGAAGCGGTATCCTTCGCGGCTTCCACTGTTTTGCCGCCAGCGTTTTTCGCTTCCGACAGGGTGCGGGAAATCTCTCTTTTTTCTTTCACCTTCCGGGCCGTGGCCTGCGCCAGTTTTTTCCCGCCCCGGTAGGTCAGGTCCGCCCCCTTTTTGGCAGTGCTCTCTATACCGGACAGCATCTGATCCCCGGCGCTGTTGGCAGGGGCGTTTGAGGATTCCCCACGCTGGCTGGCGAAGGGCGTTTCCTTGAGTTCTGAGATGGATTTGTCCTTGGATTTCAGCCATAAATCCTTCATGGCTGTTTTCGGAGCCTTGGCAGCTTTGTCCAGCAGTTTGGGCCTGCCGCCCTCTGGCTTCGTCTTAATTTCTTTCAATGGCATACCTCCCGGTAAAAAGTACAGGGAGCCGAAGGAGGCCCCCTGCTGTATCGTTTCTGCTCTGTATTCAGTTTTCCATCCTCCGTTCCACCACGACAATCGTGTCATTGTGATTGCCGCCGTGGGCAACCAACCGGATATGCAGGGGTTCAAAGCCATACTTTTTCCCGATTCCACCGCTGTTCCAGCCGCAGGAAAGAACAAGGCCGTTCGGCTTTACAATCCGGCGGATCTGTTCTTTATGCTTTCTCCAGTAGCTGTTCTGCGTTGTCTGCATATTAACGGTACGGCCCATTTTCCGGTAGCATTCGCTTACCTGCCTTGCGGAGTACGGCGGATCATATAAAACCATGTCCACGCTGGCGTCCTGAAACATGGCGAGAAAATCCGTCGCGTCCAAGTGGTAATCGGTGTCGCAGCCGGTGTCCAGATCGTTGGTGACGGAAGCGAGCTTTGACCTGTTGGCAAAGGGATCAATCACCAACCCACGGGGCATGTACTGCATCAGCAGTTCCCGTATGGGCTTGATCTCAAAAGTGTATCTGCTCGGCATCGCCCAAAAGCGGTCCATTACCATCCCGATGGTTACACCCCTCTCAGGGCCTCGTCCGGCTTGGTGGTCATCAGCTGGTACAGGCGAGTGCTTCGGGGGAAGCTGTTTTCAAAGGGCACAATATTCCCGGCGCAGCGGATCAGGCCGCAGCCAGCCGCCACATTGGTGATGTAGCCAAGCTGGTTTTCGGAGATGTGCAGAAGCCCCGCCAGTTCATCCCGGTCTGTGGCGGACTGGTTCAAGAGGATTAAAAATTCGCTGTTTGCCAGCATGAGGCGGGCGGTGTCGGAACGGAGGAGCTCCTCCACGTTCTGCGTTAAACCTGTCACCAGCCCGTTGTATTTACGGATGCGCTTCCACAGCTTGTAGAAAAAGTCGGCGCTGTACTCATAGCGAAACAGCAGGTAAAACTCGTCGGCAAATACCCATGTGGTTTTGCCTTTCTTCCAGTTCTGAATGACACGGTTGAAGATGGCGTCCAAGGTCACCAGCATGCCGATGGGCATAAGCTGCTCGCCCAATTCCCGGATGTCATAGGCGATAATCCGGGCCTTGGTGTCCACGTTGGTGCGCTGGGCAAAGGTGTTGAGGCTGCCGGTGATGAACAGTTCGGAGGAAAGGGCCAGCCCTCTGGCTTCCGGCTCCGGCTGTTTTAACAGGGAGTGGTACAGGTCTTTTAAGGTGGGCACTTCGCCCTCGTAGTTGTTGGCGACGTATTCCCGGTACACATCGTAGGTACAGCGGTCAAGGATGGATTTCTCCTTGGCGCTCACGTTGCCCGCGCCCACCAGCTGCTCGAACAGGGAAAGGATGAATTCAGATTTCTCAATCAGCGGGTTTCGCTCGTCCCCATAGGCTTTGTCCATGTCCATGGCGTTTAAGTGGGTATCCGAGGAAGCGGATACCCGGATGACCTCACCGCCGAGGGCTTCCACCAGAAAGCCGAACTCGGATTCGGGATCTAAAATCAGGATATCGTCGTTGGTGGACAGGGCGATGCTGACGATTTCTTCCTTGGCGGAGAAGGATTTGCCGGAACCGGAAACGCCGAGGCGGAAGCTGTTGCCGTTTAAGAGTTTCCTTCGGTCTGCCACAATCATGTTTTTACTGACAGCGTTCTGCCCATAGTAGATGCCGCCGTTCTGGAGGATTTCCTGCGCACGGAAAGGAATCAGCACAGCGGTGGATTCGGTGGTGAGGGTTCTCAACGCCTGAATTTTTCGCAGACCGTAGGGCAGGACGGTGTCCAGCCCATCTTTCTGCTGCCAGCGCAGGACGCTCATCTGGCACAGGTGCTTTCTCGCCGTGGTGAGCAGGGTTTCGGTATCGCTGTCCAACTGTTCTTTGGTATCTGCTAAATGCACCAAGGTCACAAGGCCGAACATCATCCTTTGATCCCTGTTTGTTAAATCGTCCAGCATTTCCTTGGTTTCCTTTCGCTGCTGCTCCATATCGTAGGGCAGGACAGCCGAGAAGTTGTTGGCGGCGTTCTGCTTCCGCTGCCAGTTCGATAGTGATAGGTAACCCTTTGAGGTAATCTCCGAGTTTTCCCCCACTCCACACCGTGCGTGCGACTTTCACCGCACACGGCGTTCCATCGATTGCATTATTTGTAATCTTAACAAACAACAAATTTCAACTTTTTATTTTACTGTTATGGGATTGTTTTTCGCTAACTCTCTGTATTTGTTTAGTTTCAAGATTTGAGTTTTATCCAATTTCAATAGTTCAAGATATTTTCGGATTGTGATTTCATCAGCAGCATGAATCAATCTGTGAACCTGTGGCAGCAAAAGGACAAGATTATCATATCTATCTGTACCGCCATATTGTTTTGGCAGTTTGTGGTGGCAGTGGATATCTTCAAGACATTGAAATTCAATTCCCGTTATCCCGCATTTTCCCCACTGGGCAGAATACAATGATATTCTGTTGTCGCTGTATTCTGTACTGTTCTTGCCCGAAGATTTCATCATTTGCACCATGAGCGAAGTATTTATTCTGAGATTGTCGTGGATTTCTTTACGACCTTCTGCTGTATAGAGATTTGCTTTTCGTTTCTTCGTCCACGGCGGTTTATGCTGAACAAATCCTATTGGATAAATTGGCTCATCTGAACCAGCCACATATCTCATCATCGGTGTATTTCCGTATAGCCCTATTTCCGCTTTTGTAAGAGGTCTGCCTTTTCGTCTTAACCTATTACATTTTTGCGTTCTAAGTCTATTGGTGAACACCCTCATGACAGCTAAATTCAATCCATTAAAGTCAAGATTGATATGGGTTGCGATTTTATAGTAGCTCTGCGCTCCGACCACCTTTGCATTGTATAGATGAATTTCATAACTTTCTGTACTATGCTGTGGTGGTTTTGCAACCTTTTTGGCTTGCTCAATTAACGCTTCTTTTTGTCTACAAAGAGCTTTGTCACAAACATGGGATTCCACCGTCCATTTTCTACCTTTAGGGTGAACCTTGATTTTAAATCCAAGAAATTCCGAATACTTCTTTTTAACATTAACAATCCTTGTCTTTTCGGGAGAAACTTCAAGCCTTAATCTTTCCCATAGCCACTTCGATACGGCTATTCTTATCCGTTCTGCTTCAGATTTTGTTCTGCAAAGTATGCGGAAATCATCAGCATAGCGAACAATATACATCTCTTTCAGACCTGTCGTTTTCATTGCTCTGTATGCGTGTCCCAAATCTTTACTGCCGTTGCTGTTGACCTTATAGCTGTATTTTTCCGTAATCGGATGTTCAATCCACTGGCTGTCTATCCAATGGTCAAGCTCATTCAACACGATATTTGCCAATAACGGTGAGATAATACCGCCTTGCGGCGTACCCTTCTTCGGGTGTTGAATTTCTCCGTCTGGCATTTTTATCGGGGCTTTGAGAATTTGCTTTATTACATAGAGCAGATGTTTATCCCTTATGCCAAGTGACCATATCTGTTTTATCAGCTTTGAGTGGTCTACATTATCAAAGAACCCTTTAATGTCAAACTCTACAACATAGTGCAGATTTGCCCTCTGCATTAGCTGGTATATTCTTTGAATGGCGTGTTCCACACTTCTCAGAGGACGAAACCCATAACTGTTTTCACTGAATTTCGCTTCACATATCGGCTCCAAGATTTGCTTGATACACTGTTGAACCAGTCTATCCCACATACAGGGAATGCCGAGTGGTCGTAATTTGCCATTCGGTTTTGGAATTTCTTTTCTTCTTACCGCTTTCGGGCGGTATCCATGCTTGCTTCCTGCTACGATATACCTCAGTTTCTCAACATATTTCTCTGCTGACAGCCTACCTATACCATCAATTACAACTTTATCTGTACCTCGTGTTTTGCTGCCGCCGTTGCTTTTGATATTGCGGTAGGCAAGCAGTATATTTTCTCTTGAAAGTATTAACGGCATTAGATTTTGAAAAATCTCTCCGTTTCTACTTTTGGAGTAGAGGTTATCAAACGTATCCTGCATTTGATAATATTCGGCGTGTCTGAGGTCATCAACACATAATAGCTTTTTCTGTTGTTTATTTGTCATTAGGCAGCACACTCCTTTCGGGGCATGAGCTTTTTCGTCTTACCCGTAATCCTAATCTGAGTTTGATAGATTACTTGTAATTACAATCGACTTGAGGTCATTCCTCCGCTTCCATTACAGAAGTTTCATCGGTTCGGCCTCTACTTTTCAGTGCCAGTTAAGTTGCTTATTATTCTTCGTCAACAAACATATTTCTATGCCCGACACCTTTCCTCGTTCCGATAATTCTATCTTTCCATATATATCCTTAGGTGCTTACTCTGAGCCTGTCAGCTTGATTGTGCCTGTAACACAATATGGAGTTTCATAACGCTGATTTTTACTAATCCACACTGACGGCGACATAATCGCCACCGACATTTCTATCGGCTAACCATTTAGACCCGTACATTCGCAAGTTCGTCAGACCTCTCGGTCATTCTCACCATAGATATTTTATAGACCTCCGGCATATAGGCAGCACAATTCACCGCTGAACCGCTTTCGCTGCATTTCTGCAATACGGCTGCTCTCTGCCGACTTCACCGAGCTTTTGACAGATTTCTCTGCCAATCGGAGATTAAGGTGGGCGCTTCCGAGCGTTACCTCTTCATTTCACCCATTGAATTACCAGTTCTCCAAGTATTATTTGCGCTCCTTTCAATCGCATTTTTTTAACTTGTGCCTAACCTTTTCAGTTAGGAACGAGTCGCACCGGCATTCGTTTCCACCCCCAAGAGCTTGTTCTGAATCTCTCTCACCGCCTCGTCGGTGGGAACCGTTAAAATATCAATGGAGAGCATGAGGCTGCGGTCCATGTCGCAGAGCTCGGCAATCATGGAATCCTTGATGTAGCTGGCATAATCCTGTAAATACAAAACCCGGCCCCAGCGTTCGTTCAGGCGGAAATGGTCTTTCTGGAATTCCATGCTGTCGGGGCAGAGCCAATCCTTGAAGCTGTGCCCCTTTTTCATGTGCTCCTTCAGGTCGAAGGCAAAGGCGGCGGGTTCGTTCCCCTTGAAGAAATCCCGGAAGATCTGCAGGCGGGCGGCTGCATCCAGTTCCCGGCCTATGGAGGAAAGCTGGGAAAGGTGGGTGATGAGGTCGGTGCCCACACGGGCAAAATAGGTGCGGGCCTCGTCGATGGTTTTCTTCGCCACCGTGATGGTGATGTAGCGGTCCTGCACTACGCTGTTGTTGGTGCCGGTAACCTTGGAGAGCAGCATTTCGTTGTACTCTTTCCGGTAATGGTCCAGCCCATCCTCCCGCATGGGCAGCAGCAGGGATTTCTCAAATTCCTCTTTGTTGATTTTCCGGTTGTTGATGGTGATCTTGGCGGAAGCGCCGGAGTCCAGTGCGTTCAGCAGTTCCGAATAATCTAAAAACATCGCCGTCTTATCCTCTTTGCTGGCGATGCTGTAATTGATGTCGGTAAAGGAGAAGGTTTTGGAGAACCGGCTCCCCACCTGAAAAATCCCATCCGGCCAGACGCGCTGGATGGGGATGGCGTCCTGTACGGACTTTGGTATGGTGAATTTCTCTTTCTCTAATTTCGTTGCTTTGGTAAGCGTTTTGATTATAGGCATCCATCCTTTCAGTTTCAGAGATTTTCAGGTCGTTATCGTTCCTGCCCTTTTCGCTGCGGTGTGTGGCTGGTTCTCATAGGACGGTCAGCGGGTAAAAGCCGGTATTTGTTGACCGCCGCCCATTCCGGCAGTTCCCGGATAGAGCGGATAGTCCCTTCGTGGAATTCATCGAACAGCACCAGCCGGTTCTGGTCAAGATAGCGGACAGTGCAGAAACCGGCAAACCCATCCGGAGAAGCTATTTTCAGTTTCCCGCCATCCGGTATGCGGAACCGTTCATACCCCTGCAAGTCGAGGATGGGGACGCCGTTTCGGGCTTCCCGCATATTTCGGTCCAAGGCGAGAAAAGAATAGGCTGTCAGCACAAAGGCGTAATAAGGGGAGGAAAAATTGCACCGGAGCATATAGGAGTATTTTCCGGTATTGATCCGAAACCCATAATCCGGATCGGTGCCGGTGCTGTCCAGCATTATGCAGCCCGGATGGTCCATGCAGTACATACGCAGATCCTTTCGGCTTTTCAGCATATCTTGCCGCAGGGTATCGACCATGTTGTTAAAATCATCCGCGAATTCTGCTGTGTTCAGCCGGGACGTATGATCGGTCCAATCGCTGACCAGCTTTGAGGAAGGTTCCTCAAACCTTCCGATGAAACATCCGACATTCCCGGTTTTTTCGTCCAGCTCCTTGCACTGCTTATAGAAATATGGAGTTTCTTCGGGAAGAAAGGGGTGGATGTTCAGTTCCATTTTTGAGCCCCCTGTTTTTTCCCAGCCGGTGGCTGGGGCTTGCGGGTTTTCCGTTTGCGGGGAGGTTTTTCCCCCTCCGTGATGGCGTCCTTCATGGCTTCATAGTAGAGGCTGTCGGATTTAAACACCAGCTTTTTGGGGTACAGGAATTCCGACTTGAACCACGCCCAAGCCAGCTTTTCCGCTGTCATGCCGTGGTATTTGAAAAATCCGCAGGCAGCGAAGGGCGCGGCTCCGAGGATGCACATCCAGCCCACTTCCTCGCTGCCCACCAGCGGGCGCAGGCCGAAATAGATGCCGACTGCCACGCCTACGGCCAGCAGGGAACAGATAAACTGCCGGGTGGAGAGCCCGAAAAAGATGGACTCCTGATAGTCCCGGATTTCCTTTGGTACTTTTACTTCGATATCGCTTCACTCCTTTTGGGCCTACAGCCCCAATAATTCTTTGACGATCCTGTCGCTCATCCGCACGGCTCCAACCAAGACAAGCAAGTTAAAGATTAACTCGCCCACGTAGCTCCACACGGCGGTAACGGCTGAAACGTTGGGATCAACCGCAGGCGGGCTGGCGGCCATAACCGAGAAGATAATGCAGGCCAGCGCGATGATGGCCCCTTCAAGGCACACCCCGGCATAGGAGCGCAGGAAGTTCTTTCCCACATTGCTGGTAGGTTCCCCGGCGAACGTGGACATGGGGATGGGCGCGATAGCCGTGTACATGTAGAGTTTAAACATCCGGGAATAGACGGTTAAAATCATGATGAAGGACAGCACTGTGATGAACAGGCCGCCCAGCAGGGTTACCGCCCACAGGGGGATGCTGTCCCAAAAGCCCACGTTGTTGATCTTGTCGATGATTTCCTGCGGAAGCGTGGTGCCGCTGCTTCCCGACAGGCCGGATTGAGTGATGATGGTGGAAACCATCCCCTGAATGATTTTGAAAACGGCCAGCATGAGGTCGAGGCCGTATCCCACCGCCGCCTTTGCCAGCACAAAACGGATGAACATTTTAAACGCCGCTTCCGGGCGCTTCAGGTCGGCAAGGCTCGAACAGGTTTTGACAACGCCCACCGCGAAAAACAAAACCAGCAGGCCGTACCCAATGGCTTTCAAGGCCCCGTTGATGTCCAGCATGACCTGCCAGATCCCGCCGCCTTTAAAGGTTGCGGGATCTTGGGTAAGCAGCGTCCAGATTTCAGCCAGCTTGTCGTTCCATGTTTCCAGCGCCGAATTCAAGTTATCAATAATCCAGTTTCCGGCTGGTCACCTCCTATCTGAAAAATATATGGGGCACCCTTTCGGATGCCCCGGCTGGGAAAGGGATTTCAGGCGGTGATGAGGTCGAGGATTTCCTTGGCAAAGGTAATCACGAGGCCGCCCGCCAGGGTGAGGAAACCCTGCGAACGCTGGGAGGGATCGTGGCTCTGGAAGGAGAGGCCGACCTGCACCACGCCCCAGCCCAAAAGGATGAGGCCGATGGCGCGGATCAGGGAAAAGATGAAGTCGGACAGGTTGTTCACCACGCCCAGCGGATCGCTGGCGGCGAAGGCCGGGATGGAAAGGCAGCAGAAGCACAGCACCGTGGCTGCGTAGACGGAAAAGCCGAGCCGCCCCTTTCTGCCGAGGGGCAAAGCGTTTGCGGGCTTTTTGTTCTTCTTGGGATTTTTCTTCAAAACAAAGCGATTCAGGGTTTTCTTCAGAAGCATTCCTCCAGTTCAAAGTGTATTGTTATGGTTTTAGAAAATCCTCCGGCTCCAGCAGTTCAAAATCGTCGTACTGCTCCGGAGAATAATCGAGATCGTCTGCGGCGTCCTTTGCCTGCGTGTAATCGTAGGGTTCAGCGCCGCCATCTTCGGTCAGCCGGATATTGGGATGGCGCATGAGGTCGTACTTATCGTCCATCATGGGGCGTTCCCCACGGACAAAAAGGATAGCCTTGCGGTTGTCCAGCATTCGGACTTCGTCGGGAGTAAGCAGTTCCCGGCCCGTCTGCTGGTCGTTCACGCTGAAGCTGCCGCTTCGCCCCCGGCTCCGGCCATAGGTGTTCGTATCCAATGTTTCCTTGCCCATGAGTTCGGAAACGTATTTGTGGGTTTCCTTTTCGTTGCCGCCAAGGTAGAGGAATTCGTCGCACAGGCCCACCAGCGATTCCCACTGCTCCTTGAACAGCGCCTTGATCTGCGCCATATTTTGGGCGATGTAGCTGCAGAAGATGTTGCGGCTCCGCATGGTGGAGAGCCATGGCAGGAAGTTATCCGTGGGCAGGGCGATATTGGGGGCCTCGTCAATCAGCAGATGGACCGGCACCGGCAGCCTGCCCTTGTATTTCCGGTCCGCCACAAAGTACAGGGTTTGGATCAGCTGCCCGTAAATCATGCCTACCAGATAGTTGAGGGATTTATCGCTGTCTGGAATGCAGCAGAACAGGGCCACCTTTTTCTCGCCCATTTCCTCCAGATGGAGATCGTCGGTGTAGGTAAGCCTTGCGATCTGCGGCAGGTTGAAAGCGGACAGCCGCACCCCTACGCTGATCAGGATGCTCTTGAGTGTTTTTCCGGCCCCCATCTTAAAGACATGGTATTGCTTCACGGCGATGCTCTCCGGGTTCCGCATTTCAAGCCTTGCGAACAGGACATCCAAGGGGGACTCGTATTCCTCATCTTCCTCCCGCACCTCCGCTGCCGCCAGCATTTCCATGACCATGGCGAAGTTCTGTTCTTCCGGCGGCGCTTCGTGCATGAGGTACAGGACGAGGGCCTGTAAAAGCGCGGTTTCGGATTTCTGCCAGAAGGGATCGGCGCTCTGCGCTCCGGGCGGGGTGGTGGATTGGATGAGGGTTTCAATCAGGCGCAGCACATCCTTATCGTCCCGCACATAGGCAAGAGGGTTGTAGCAGAAGGAGGCGTCGGGGTTTAACAGGTCAAACACCCGTACCTCATAGCCGTTCTCCTTTAAGGCCCCGCCTGTTTTCCGCAGGATTTCACTCTTTGGATCACAGATGACCAGCGAACAGTTCCCGCAGTTTAATGCGTTGGGGATGGCATAGGAACGGCTTTTTCCAGCGCCGGAGCCCCCGATGACCAGCACATTGGTGTTGCGCTTGTGCTTATGGCCATCCATTCCCATCTGGAAATGCTGGGTTAAGATGAGGTTTTGTTTGGGGTTCTTCTTATCCCGGTATTTCTTGGCGATCTGGAACACATCGCCCCACTTGGCGGAGCCGTGCTCCACACCCCTGCGGGTATTCTTCCGGCTGGAAACGATCACAAGAACAGCGATCCCATACCCTAACGTGAAAAACAGCAGGCACTGGGCGGAATATCCCGTCCAATGAACAGAAAAGGGATGGTTCATGGCCGCCGAGAGCTTCCCCAGCAGATCCACGAGGTTCATCCCTTCGCTCCAGCTTCCGGCTGTCAAAAGGGCCAGCCACCAGACGATGGGCAGAGGCAGAAGCCACGCCCACCATGGATTTTTTCTTGCCGTTATTCCGTCGAAGAGGCACCCGCCCTTTCTTTACTGCCTGATAAAGAAACAACGTATTTTGTGGTTTTCTCGATCATCCTTCCTTTCCATAAAAAAACAAAAAAATCCCCCGGAACCTGTGGGAATGTTCTCCCATGGGTTCCGGGGGTATCAGATATATTTATCGGACAGGCGCACACCTGTATTTTGCCTGCATCAGTTTGATGAGGAGGCGGTCAATTCCGCCGCAGCTTCGTTCCGCCGCCAGATAGTCGTTCCGCATCCCGTTTAGGGACAGCGCGGCGTACTGGTATTCCTCATCGCTCAGGTACAGCCTGCGCTTTGGCGCGGCGAGGGCTTTGTCAATAAGGGCCTGCAGCCTGCCGGACAGTTCCGGCTCAACCGATTCCTGCGCGCCGCGAAGCGCCTTGACCAGTATGTTTTGGTCCCCGCCTGTCATTTTCACCAGCCGCTGCTTTGTCATGGAGATCCCTTCCTTTCTCTTTTTTCACAACCACCATACCACAACGGCTGGCGGAAAGCTACCGGAGAAAAGAAAACAAACGGAAAACTCTCGGCGGTACGCTTTCTCATCGTTCCGGCTCTTTCTCCGCCTTGGCTTTGGAAGCCTTGGCGGGCTTGGGCGCTGCGACGGAGAACTCATCCGGCTGGATGGCCTGCTCCAAATCCCGGAAACTCCTTTGGACGTCTCGGTTGATGGAATAGGCCGCCCGTTTGACGTCGCCTATAAAGCCGCGCTTTTCTTCCGGCGTCAGCTGGGCGCAGCTGTGACACACCTTATCAAACTGAAACACTGAGGTATCGAGTCCAAATTTCTGCGCCGCTACATAGGCCGCGCAGTAGGCTTGTGCCGCATACGCCTGCCGATAATAGCCGCTGCCCACCGCGTCGAAACCGGCATGGGCCTGCTCACGGGCGATGGCGCAGATAGTGGCGGTTTCGTCCATCCCGTTGCGGACAAAAATGGTATGCTGTTTCGGCACATACTGCGCCTGCACCCCTTGGGGAAGCTGGTCGGAAATGGCAAGCGGAACAGGGCTGTTTTCTACCATGGCAGCGATGATTTCCTCCGGCAGATGCTTCTGCGGCGGCAGGGGCTGGGGGCCTCTGGTCTGAGAAATGTCGTAGGCTTTGGTAATGGTATAACCATTCCCTATGGTGCCATCTTCTTTGGTGTATTCCTGATCGGCAAAGAAGGTGTACCCCTTCTCGCCGGAGTGGATGGAGCGTCCGGCTTCCTTCCATTTGTCAAAGGTGCGGGGGTGGGTGATTTCGTGGTTCTGTTCGTAAAGAATGAGAAGGTTTCGAGTGCTTTGAGGCGTACATCCCGCCATGAAATTGAGAAAGCCTTTCATGGAATCGTCATCCTTGAACACGGAATCGGCCTGCGCGTTGACTCTCGACCAGACTTCCTCACGCTCGGCCTGTTTCATGGCGGCGTATTCTTCCTTGGTGTACTGCTGTTCCGGCTGCTGGAGCTGCGGCTCCTGTTTCTGCTGAATCAAACTGGATAAGTCGATAGGGCGTCATCTTCCTTTCTGTTTTTTCTTTTTCTTCTGTTTAGCATGGCCGGGGGTGGGATGTTGGCGCTCCTGCTGTTTGGATTTAGACGCCTTTTTCTCCGCCTGCTCCTGCCGGATTTCCTGTAGTTCCTTTTTGACCGAGGGTTTATGCTCCGGCTCTTTAGGGTTTATTGAGTTGGGCGAAGAGCTTTTGCTGGGCGAGGAAGGCGCGGACGGATTCTTTTCCGCCGGTTCCCCAGCTTCCTTCTCCCGGCCAGAAGTAAAATTTTCGGCAGCGTCCTGCTGGGGCGGGCCGATATTGAAATCGTCCTCAAAACCGCCCACCTCGAATTCCACTTCGCCCTGCTCGGTTTTGACGGTTTCCGTCTTGCCGGGGGCCGGGGCTGCGGGAACCTGTTTTTCCTGTTCATGTACGTTGACAATGGTGGCCTCGCCAGCCTGCGCTTTGACTACGTCAAGATCGAGGTTATCGAAGATTCGCTGGACCTTAGAGGCGTCGTCCTCAAACACCACCACTTCAATGCGGTCCGCCTTTTGTTTGTTCCGAATGGGAACATACAAAAGACCGTGGGTTTTGGCTTCTGTTGCGAATTCCTTCATGTTTTCCGTGGGGACGTTAAAGAATTTGAACGGACGCTGTTCCCTGAGCATCCGCACAAGCCTTGTCTTGCCGTGGGTTTTCTTCTGATCCTTCAGTACGGCATAGACAAACAGCGCAAAGTTTTTTGCCGCCGCGCCCGACAGCTTGAGGGCCATTTCCGTGCCCTCAAGGGTAAACCGGACGATCTGGTCGGCTGGATCGCTTCCGTAGTTCAGTCAATTCACCTTCCTTTCATCGCTCCAAGTCACGGGAGCGTTTGTGCTTGTTTTTTTTCCGGCGCGGCTTCCTTAGAGAAGGAATCCTCGCCGGGAATCAGGGACAGGGCGGAACCGTTGTCCCACTCAATTCCAATCGTGCCCATATCGTCTACATAGGCAACGGTACCCTTGGTACCAGGCGGCGGGGCTTGAGGATCGTCCATGGAGTGCAGGGTGATGCGGGTTCCGGCAGGGTACTGCCGACGCAGGAATTCAACCTGTTCCCTTGTAGGCCGTTGGTTCAAATAATCATCTCCTTTGTTTTTCTTGATTTCGGGCTTCCTTTTGCTGTTCTTCTTTTTCCCGTTGTTCCCGCCGCCGTTGTTCTTCCATCTGTGCCGCCAGAAGGCGCTGTTCCATCTCTATCGAATGGATTTCGATATTCCGGCACAGCTTGGCGGTGTGGCGCAGCTTTTTGAGCTGCTCTGTGAGGACGCCGATCTGCGGAGAGCCCGGTTCATAGCGATAGAGCTTCTGGCGCTGCTTTATGAGGACAGCGATTTCATCTTCCGCTTTCTGCCGGAGGGCGGCAAGCTGGCCCCGGTCCTCTATGTGTTTTTTGAAGATGAATTCCGCTTGCTCGATCCGCTGATCCAGCCTGCGGATATCCTCCCGCACAGCATAGCTTGGGTAACGGGGCTTCTTGGGCAGCGCCCCCATCTTGTACAGGTAAGAAAAGTAGAGCGCCCGCAGGCCGGAAAGCCTGCGGGGCTGTGTTTCCCCAAGAAGGAGAAGGAAACGGTTGGCTGGCGGCTGTTCTTTCCCAGCCCGGCGGGGAGGCTTGGGGTAGAGGATGCGGCGCTGGAGGGCCTCCGGGGTGTACTGCTTGCCCAAGGTCTTAAACCGTACGGTGCGCCCGTTGCCCGGCAGGATCAGCGTGGGGTATTTGCGGTCAAACCGGAAGGCATAGCCCTGCTGCTCTAAAGCGCGCAGGAACTGCTTCCATGTGAGGGAAGCGGCAGCCGCCGCATTGAGGTCCTGCTGAATGGGCGTTTTCCATGTAGGCGCTCCGTTTTGCTCGGCCAGCCACTGGGCATAGGGGCGGGCCACCCGTTCTGATTTCTCCGTATGGATAATGGAGAGGCCATGCTTTCTGCACAGTTCGTCGGAAATCTGCCGCACCTCGGTGACATAGGTTCTTTCATTGCTGCGGTATTTCCTGCCGTTTTTCATGGACACGGAGTTCCAGACGATGTGGTTGTGAATACATTTGGTATTGAGATGGGTGCTGACCACCGCCTGAAATTCCCCGCCGAGCAGCCGGTCCGCAAATTCAAGCCCGATCTGATGGGCCAGTTCCGGGGAAACCTCCCCGGCGGCGAAGCTTTGCACCAGATGGAAGCCCTGCACCCCTTCTTCCTTATGCCACATTTCCTTGACGTGGCACATATCTTGAAAAGCCGTTTCACAGGTACAGCCGAGGGCGGACTGGAACAGATCCTGCTCGGTTTTGTCTTTGTTGAGGGCCTTATCGATTTCACCCTCCAGCGATTCCTCGTTTTCCCTGCGAGAACATTTCTTCTCGTCGAGGGTATAGTCGATGGCGTTGTCGAGGCGGTGGACGGGGATCACGCTGGTGTAGGCAATAGTGGTTTTCTCCTTTCTTGGGCGCGGGCAGCTTAGGCTGGTTCATATCTTGGCTATGTGCGCGAATTGCATCCAACCGCAGGTTGGCTACCAGTTCTCCTTTACTTCTTCCCATACCTGACGGGCAAGTTTCGTCATTTCCTCGATATCCTGCTGGCTGGCTTCGCCGTAGGTATTGGCGACCTTGGCAAGCTGGTTGGCGTTGTTGCAGAGTCCAGCTACCTTGTGGAGCAAATCGGCGTGATGCTCACAGGGTTTCGCACGCAGTTCGGCCCCCATGATGAGGGTGCGGAGGAATTCCTCACGGGGCAGGCCGCTTGTTTTTACCTGCGCTTCCAGATGCGCCAGTTCCTTTTTGTTGAGATGAAGGGGGATGATGTGATTTCGTTTTCTCATAGCGAGGCTCCTTTAACGCTCCGGCTCTTTCCGTTTCCGGGTTTCCTTCTGCTTTGGCGGACGAAAATATTCACTATTGTGAGTTTGGTTTCGGTAATCCATATTCAGAAAATTTTCAAGCAATTCTCCTGAAAAATGAAAACTTTCCGCCAGATCTTCCGGAAGAAATGTACGGTCTATGTACATTTCAGGGCCGCCTTGATGCCGCATCATAAAAAGGCCGGTATCTGTATCATACTCTAAAAAATGAAGCTCCGTTGCCGGGCTGGACAACATCAAGCCTACAAAAGAAGAAAAATGTTCAGCGCGATTTTTTTCTTCTCGCGCCCTTTCTTCCCGTATCTTCCCTTGCGGCCACTCATAGTATACAGGCACATCTTTCAATCTCAGTTGCTCACAATCTGGAATGTATGCGGAATACCGGACATAGTCATGCCCTTCTGTTTCAGCGAGAATTCCATTCCTGCTGTTTTCACCTTTGACCAGTACGCAGTGCCAGCAGAGTTTTTGAGGATCAAACCACATCTTATCCCGGTATAGTGATAAATAGCTTTGATTGGTCCACAGGCCGGACTCCCGAAAACGGCGGTATTGCTGATCTGCTAAAACCACAATCTGTTCCACCAAGAAGTTCATTTGTTGTTCCGGTTCAGAGTGTTCCAAGTCTGGCTTGTCATTGTATTTGGGCCGATAGTAAAAAACGGCTTTTTCCTGATAGGCTTTCGGTTCCTCCAAGGCGATGCGTTCTACCGGCACACCCTGCAGATCGACGCTGCGGTAATCCCTGCCGTAGCCAAGATACAGGGTATCGCGCCCTTGGGCGATCAGCATATTTTCTTTTTCCCCTTCGGCCCGCACCATGAGGCAGCGGAACAGGCCGCCCGGATCGGCGCTCATGAGTTCCCGGTTATCCTTGAGGAAGGGGTATTCCGGGGAGACGTCCTCCGAGAGCTTTTCAAAATCCTCTTTGCTCAGAATGATAACCTTCGCCACCTCAAAAACGCCGGGGACGTAGCTTACCTCGTTCCGGCGCAGGCTGCCCAGTGTTTTGGCGTTTGCCGCGAACGCGGCGTATTGCTTTTCTCTCAGTATTTTCACCTCTCATTTCTTGAGTAAAATCAGCCGGTGCGGTTCAGCGGGGGTTTGGGGCGCTCCCCAAGATGCGTTTGGATATCCAAACGCTATGCTTGCAAAACCAGTCACCGGCTGGGAAAGAAAAAACGCCGCTGATTTAGAGGCCGCCGTTCTCATCCGCTTCCTTGATCTTGGCAAGACCGTCGAGCGTAGTGCAGATGAGATTGCGCTTTTCAGCGGCTCCAATTTCAGCGGACATACTGTGGCTGATCTCATTCCCGCATACCACCAGCATGCGGCACCGGCCCAGCTTCTGACGGGCGATGCTGTGGAAATCCCTCTTTTCGTCGGCGTTATCCGGCTGGAGGTACTGCGCTTCACTCAGCTTCGGGCAGATGGGGACGTATCCGAGCTCATAAACCTTGCGGCAGTAGCGTTTTAACAGGCGGGGCGCGGCGTCGGAAGCCGCGCAGATGTAGGCAAATGCTTTTTCCATGATGAGTTTCCTTTCCTTCATATATATCTGATAAAATGGCAGTGGCAGGCTGGTTGTCCATGTGGACGTCCAGCCTGCCGTTTGGTTTCCTGTTGGTCATCCACGTGGACAACCACAGGATGATTCGGCGGTTTCTTCCGCTTCGGTATGGGCTTCCAAGGCAAAGCGCACCCGGTCGGAACCCAATTTGTAATAGGCGTCGGTAACTTCCACGCCTACGGCTTCGTATCCTTCCAGCCGGGAAGCAAGGACAGTGGTTCCCGCCCCGCAGAAGGGATCGAGGATGCGCCCGCCCGGTACGCAGATTTTCACAAGGTCACGCATAAGCTGCAGGGGCTTCTCGGTGACATGGGTGCGGTTCTGCGGATTGGCGTAGCGGAATACCCCCGGCAAACATCCCACAGGGCGGTTCACCGGCATGGGGCCGTTAGAGCCCCACACCACATATTCGCTTTGCTGGCGGAAGCGCCCCTTCTGCGGGCGGCTGGTCATCTTATCCCATACCACGCAGCCCCGCCAGATCCATCCGGCCCATTGGAGAGCGTCGGTGATGGAGGGGTACTGCCGCCAGTCGATAAACAGGCAGACAGGCGCTCCCGGCCTGCAGGCTTTCCGTGCGTCAGAAAGCCATTCCGCCATCCATCTCGTCCAGCTTCTCTGGTCCCGGTTATCCCCGTCAAAATCCGGCAGGGCGTTTTTCGGGTTCATGCTGCTGTACTTCTGGTTGGTGGTGCGGTTTTTTTCTGAGAGCTTCCAGCCGCCCGAAGCATAGGGCGGATCGGTGATGAGGGCGTCGAACACCTGCGGCTTGAAGGCACGGATGATCTGCAGGGTGTCCCCATGCAGGATGGTCCAGCCATCCCCGCCGCTGTGCTCCCAAGGCAAAATGGATTCGTCTACGACTTGTGCGAGCTCTTTCGTTTCGTTCAGAGGCATCTTCCTTTCTGTTATCGCTCCCTGTCGGAGCGTTTTTTCTGTTGTTCCGGCATGATAAAGCCTTTCGGTTTTTGCGGTTCACGGGGTTCCATAAGCGCACCGGTATATTCATCGGCATGGATTTTCAAAGGTTCTCCGCTGTGGTTTTCCAGTTTTTCTCCCGGCGGCAATTCATAGAAACCGGAGATTTCCACATTTCCTACCACGGTTCCGCAGATGACGGCGTCGTTCTTAATGACAGGAAAACTATGGCCGGAGCCGGGCAGGATTCTTGCATCCCCTTGGATGGTAACTATATTGGTGATGGTTCCTGCGGCAACAATGGCGTTGTCTAAAACCCATACATTCCGATCCAGCCGGGCGTCCCCGGAAATGATAGACGAGCCAAGCGCCCGGCAGGCCCAATGCAGGGTGCTCTGTTCAATGACACGGGAGTTTTCCCCAGCGAGCGCGTTATCGTAGATCCAGCAGCTTCCTTCCTGACTGAGATTCCGTTCACTTTCTACAAAGCCGCCAAGGTCGCCTTGATGGACATCTTCCCGAACGTCCTGTAACGCCCGGATGCGGTGCAGCCATGGGTATTGCGGGTGAGCGATATCGGTAATCTCATACTTCTGATCTGATTGGCTTTTACTGTCTGCGTTTTGTGATCTCTGATCCTGATAGTGCTGTAAGAGTTTCTGCATCATTTCTTCGGCATTGTACTTTTTCGCAAAAAAGCGGTTTATTTCCTCGATTTCCCTCGAATGTAACGGAGGCGCTTCAATCCCAAGCCCAAGACCTATTTCGCCGTTGTCATTCTGAAGAAGGGCGATTTTTACTCCAACGACTTTTTCCTGTAAAGAGGGATTGTCAAACCCCTCGAAGAATTCTTCCTTGTTCAAAATCAGCGGTTCGCTGTGCTTCAATCAGCCGCCCCCTTTCTATCGTTCTTCTCCGCGATGGCGTTTTTTCGCTGGCTGCGGCTGTTTCTGCCAGTCCTGCGGCGGGGATATACAGGCTGTATCCCGATTTTTACTTCTCCCTATTACAATCCTATCTGGATGGAACAGGATGGTATCCGGTGTTGGATTGTCGAGCCTTGTCCCCGGCAGGATTACGGTATCCTGCAGCACCACGACTCTTCCTGAGAGTTCGCCGTAAACCGCAGCGTCTCCGGCCACAGAAGGTGCAAAGCCGGTGACACAGTTTTTATGGATAACGGCGTTACCAGATACATGGGCATTTCCTGTGATTTCCCCGGCAGTGATGATAGCATAATCCTCAATAACAGCATTTTGACTAATGTCAGCATCTCCAGAGACTGATGCACAGCCACGGGCGCAGGCGGTGTCCCGTAGGATAGCGTCGCCTGAAAGAAAAGCTTGTTCTCCTGCAACGGCATTATCGAAAATCCAGCAATACCCTTCCTGACTGAGATTTTCTTCCGACTGGATAAATCCGCCGAGATCGCCGGAGCGGACGCCTTTTCGAATATTCTCTAATGCCCGGATACGGTGCAGCCATGGGTATTGCGGATGGGCAATTTTTGTGATTTCGTATTTTTTCTCACTCATCTGGCTTCACCTCGTTCCTTTTTCGTTTTCTTCGGGCTTTTCTCCGGCAGTTCGATTTCCACGTATTGGCTGATGACGCCGGACGATAGGTTGTAAAATGTATGGAACTGTTCCATCATCTGTTCCGCCCGTTCCGGCTGCCCATTTTCTATCAGCAGGCGTTCAGCCCTTTTGAGGACAGATAGGATATTGCCATCCCATTTTCCCAGCTTCATCTTAGGGCGTTTAGGAGCAGGCTGTTCTATTTCCACGGAGAAATGATCGGTTTCCCAAAAGTGGACGCTGATTACGCCGCCGTCAACCCTGATTTCCTGTTGTTCAAAATCTTTTCCCCAACCATGGGAAAACTGATCCCGCAGGTGATCCTGCAAGTCTTTCATTTCTGCTTCTGTGAGAGGTTCCTTCAGACGAACCGTGGTGCGGGCCATGAGCTCGCCGCCCCGGATTTCCACCGAGGGGATGGCGCTCAGTACCTTTTCCTTGACACCGGGGTTCCATTCTTTTCCAAAGTAAAGCATGAGGTTCCCCTCGTTATGGCTGTTGCAGCTTTCTACAGCGCGAAGGATCGGGCCTTCATATTCAGCTAAATCAGCGCCGTTCAGCGGTGCTGGAACGTCGGCTGTCCCGTTGTTCCAGCTATCGTCATCCATAAAGTCCCCGGTAAGAGGGAAATAAAGTTTACATGTGATGTTGTTTCCTTCGATATTTTGATCTCCTTTCCGATGAAACCGGCTGCCTTTATCTGGCGTCGCCCCGTTCCTTTTCCTTTCGGGATTTTACAGGCGCTTTTTCCGACAGTTCGGTTTGCACATATTCGCTGATGATATTCAGGGCCTTGTAATAGTTTTCGGACTGTTGAACGCGGCGGATCATCTCTTTGGCCTGATCTGCCTGCCCATTTTTTCTGAGAAGCTGGGAAGCCCTGCCAAGAATAGCGAAGATATTTCCGTCCATGCCCACCAGCTTCATTTTCGGGCGCTGGGGAACGGGCTGTTCTTTGGCTGCTTTTGTGTTTTGTACCTGTTCCACTTCAAAGTCGAAAGGTTCATTCGCAAAAAAGACGTACAGCATTCCGTCGCAGGTTTGGATTTCCTGCTGCTGGAAGTCCTCGCCCCAGCCATCGCAAAACTGGCTCTTGAGATAACCCTGCAAATCCTGCATTTCCGCTTCTGTGAGAGGTTCCTTCAGACGAACCGTGGTACAGCCCATGAGTTCGCCGCCCCGGATGTCCACCGAGGGGATGGCGCTCAATACCTTTTCCTTGAAGCTGGAAATCTCTTCCTCGTCAAAGTAGGACAACATTAGGTCTCCGCCATCGCTGCTGCCGCGCTGATCTATCGCTTCCTGAACGTTGTTCTCGTAGCAGACCATATCGACGCCGGAAAACAGAGTGGGATAATCAGCCACTCCGTTGTTCCAGCCGTATTCATCCACGTCGTTTTTGTAAAAATCCCCGGTCAGCGGGGAATAAAGCTTCAGTATGATTTCTTTTTTCTCCATAGTATTCACCTTTCAGCACAGGCAGCTTCTCTCTGTCG
>OGPC01000392.1_pt1 | contig 42264 bp, 44 predicted proteins | sample 1552911 | NCBI WGS metagenome assembly OGPC01 (sample SAMEA2580248, study PRJEB22360) | human gut metagenome | biome: human gut; feature: human-associated habitat; material: faeces | place: Denmark | collected 2008/2010 | reverse complement strand
GGCGCATCTTTTGGCGGAGTCCCCCCGCGGTGGTTTGACCCCCCGCCGCTCCATCCCGCTGGGCCCGGCGGCCATGGAGACCCTGACCGTCATCGCCTACAACCAGCCCGTCTCACGCGCCTTCATCGAGCAGGTACGCGGCGTGGATTCCTCCTCCAGCGTGTCGGGCCTGCTGGAAAAGGGGCTCATTGAAGAGGCAGGCCGTCTCGACCTGCCCGGCAGACCGGTGGCTTTCCGCACCACGGACGTGTTCCTGCGGTGCTTCGGCCTGTCCAGTCTGGAAGATCTGCCCCCGGTGCGGGGCACGGAAAGTGAGGCGGCCCAATGAGCGTCCTGTGGAGTGTTCTCGCTGGTATCGGCACGGTGCTGCTGTTCCTCTTAAAAGGGGTGGGCATCCTGCTGCTGGTGGTGCTGGTGTTGGGTCTGCTGCTCATGTTCTGCCCCTTCTGCGCCGATGTGCAGTGGGCGGAGGGCATCTTTCAGGTAAAGGCTGGTGCACTGGGCATCACCTTTCCGGTGTTCCGGTATCCCGCGCCGGAAAAGCCGGAGAAAAAGAAAAAAGAAAAAAAGAAGAAAGCGTCCGGCGCACAGAAGCCCAAAAAGGAAGCCCCGCCCCGCCAGAAGGCGAAGCTGACCCTGCAGATCGTCTGCACCATCTTAAAAGGGGCGGGAAAGCTTACCCGGGCCATCATCGGCTCCCTGCGCTTTACCCGGATCGACGTTGTCCTCGGTGTCCGGGGTGATGACCCCGCCGAGGCTGCCCGCAGCTATGGCAGGCTGAACGCCTGGCTCTACCCGACGCTGGGTTTCCTGGACCGGTTCCTCTATCTGGACTTTGAGCAGCTCCGGCTCCTGCCGGATTTCGGCAGCGCCGAGCCCACCGTAAAGGATCACGTCTCCTTCCGGGTCACGGCCCGGGCCTATGCCATCGTTTTCACGCTTCTGCGCGTTCTGTATGCGTTCTGGCGCGAAAAGGTACTGGACGTTTTTATCTAGCTCGGGTATAATATTTTTGTATGGTGCGTCCGCGTCCCGGCCTGTACAGGGCAGGGAAGTGGTTCCGTGGGAGCGGCGCTCGCTCCCTGATATAGAAGTAAGGAGGCCGAATTTATGGCTGAGCATCCCATTCAAAACCTGATGAACGTTACGATGGACAAGATCCGTCAGATGGTGGATTCCAACACCATCGTCGGCAAGCCCATCACCACCGATGACGGCACCACCATCCTGCCGGTGTCCAAGGTGAGCTTCGGCTTTGCCTCTGCCGGCACCGATTTCGACGGCAAGAACGCCGCCAACAAGGATCTGTTCGGCGGCGGCTCCGGTGCGGGTGTCAACATCCAGCCCGTGGCATTCCTGGTGGTCAAGGATGGCTGCGTCCGCACCATCCAGCTCTCTGACGGAAACAATACCGTGGACCGCGCTCTGACCATGATCCCCGAACTGGTGGAAAAGGTCAGCGCACTCATTAAAAAGGACGAGCCTGCTGCGCCCAAAAGCGGGCAGTAACGGCCAGCCGTCCGCCAACACATCGCCGTAACTGCAAGATTCCAACTTGCAGTTTTTTCAGCGCATGCTCCGGCGTGCGCTTTTGAGCGCCGGGAGGCGCACAAGGAGTTTTATTATGGCAGAAGAACGTATTCAGAAGATTATGGCCGAGCAGGGCCTGTGCTCCCGCCGCGCGGCCGAGCAGATTATTGCCGAGGGCCGTGTCAAGGTCAACGGACACCCCGTCAAGGTGGGCGACAAGATGGACCCCAACCGGGATGTGCTGCATGTGGATGACGAGCGCATCTACATCCAGAAGAACCAGCAGCTCTACTATCTGGCCCTGTACAAGCCCCGCGGCTATGTGACCACCGCCAGCGATGAGCTGGGCCGCAAGACCGTTATGGAGCTGGTCAGTGATATCCCCGCCCGCCTGTACCCGGTGGGCCGCCTGGACAAGGACAGCGAGGGCCTGCTGCTGATGACCAACGACGGTGCCTTTGCGCAGGCTGTCACCCATCCGTCGGGCGGCATCTCCAAGCTGTACCGCGTCACCGTGCAGCCACGGGCCGATGAGAGCCAGATCCTGAAGATGAGCTCCGGCGTTGTTCTGGACGATGGCACCAAGACCATGCCCTGCGCCATCAACGTCGTCACCGACGAGCCCGGCCGCACCGTGATGGAGATGACCCTGAAAGAGGGCAAGAACCGCGAGATCCGCCGCATGTGCGAGGCCGTTGGTCTGGAGGTCGTCCGCCTGAAGCGCAACGCCGAGGGTGTGGTCAAGCTGGGAATGCTCAAGCCTGGCACCTATCGTGAACTGACCAAGGCAGAGGTCAACGGTCTGCGTGCCGCCGCCGCCAAGGGCCGCGCCCAGACCCGCAGCGCATCGCTGCAGTCCAAGGCTGCCGCTCGCCGCCCCAAGGGCCCTGTGGGCAGCGGCAATGCCCCCGCAAAACGGAGAAAGTGATCGTTTTTTCAGCTTTCACGGCGCAAAAACTGTCTGATTCTGGAAAAGATTGTGAAATTTTTCCGCAAAATGGGCCTTTCAGCCCTTGTGAACGCTCTCAAAATAAGGTATAATGATACTAATTTTGAAAGCTCAAAATAAAAAGCTCAAAATAGAAAAGCAGGAGGTCTTACCATGGCTTCAAAGAGTAACAAAGGAGAAATCCTCGCCAAGTTTTTCGATGACGGGGAGTATACCGCACTGTTTGCGGACGGCGCAGTGAGTGCTGCCTGCGGCTATGCGGCTGGTCAGCAGGCTTATGCTGTTTACCAGAACGGCGAGGCTGTCTCTGTCAAGGACGTTGAGAAGAACATCAAGGTCCTGGAGATGGCTGCTCAGACCGGCTGCCCGGTGGTCACGTTCTACAACTCTGTCGGCGCTAAGCTGGCTGAGGGTCTGGACGTTCTGACCGCCAGCGCCAAGCTGAACGCCACCATCGCCAAGGTTTCCGGTGTCATCCCCCAGATCGCAGTCGTCACCGGCGTGTGCGGCGGCACCAGCGCACTGAGCGCTGCCAATGCTGACGTGTGCGTCATGGCTGAGGATGCAGAGCTGTTCTTCACCGCTCCGTTCACCTCCGCCGCCAAGGGCGACAAGGTCCCCGGCGCAGGCACTGCCGAGGCTGCTGCCAAGGCCGGTGTGGCTGCCATCGTGGCTGCCAACGCTGAGAAAGCTGCCGAGAAGGCTGCCCACATCGTGGGTCTGCTGCCCGCCAACAACCTGACCGGCCCCGCCATCTTCGAGTTTGAGCAGCCCACCAGCGTTCTGAGCGCCGGTGCTGCTCCCGAGAAGGCTGCCGCTGCCCTGATCGACAAGGACAGCGCTGTGGAGCTGTACGCAGGCTTCGGCAAGCACGTCTACACCGCATTCGCAACCATCGGCGGCAACGCTGTGGGTATTGTGGCCACCGGCGAGACCCTGTGCCACAACTGCGTGGCCAAGGCTTCCCGCTTTGTCCGCCTGTGCGATGCTTTCAGCGTGCCCGTGCTGACCATCGTCAACACCAACGGCTTTGTACCCAGCGCCACCGATGACATCGCAGGCGGCATCCGTGAGGCTGCCCGTTTGGCTGCTACCTATGCCGATGCTACCACCGCCAAGGTGGCTCTGCTGTCCGGCAAGGCTGTGGGCCCTGTCTACACCGCTCTGGCCAACGCTGACCTGAAGATCGCCGTCAACGGCTGCACCGTCAGCGCTCTGGAGCCCAACGCTGCCGTCTCTGTCCTGTACAAGGCCGAGATCGACGCTTCCGACAACATCATTGCCGCCACCAACGCCAAGGCTGCCCAGTACACCGCTGAGGTGTGCAGCGCTGCCAACGCCGTTGCCGCCGGTGCCGCTGATATGACCTGCGACGCTGCCAACGCCCGTGCAAGTGTGGTTGCCGCCTTTGAGCTGCTGAGCACCAAGCGTGCCGCACGCCTGCCCAAGAAGCACGGCAACATGGCTCTGTAAGCGGTTCCGGAACGTAAACCGTACATCGAATCCATACATTGATTTTGTTCAGGAGGATCCTTCCATGAAGTACTACAATATTACCGTCAATGGCGTTGCTTACAGCGTTTCCGTTGAGGAGACCGCCGCAGGCGCTGCTCCCGTTGCAGCTCCCGCTGCTCCCGCCGCACCCAAGGCTCCGGCTGCTCCCGCTGCCGCTCCCAAGGCTGCTGCTCCCGCCGGTGCTGCCGGTGCCGTCACCGTCAAGGCTCCCATGCCCGGCAACATTCTGGATGTCAAGGTCGCAGCCGGTGCTTCCGTCAAGGCCGGTGACGTGCTGGTCATCCTCGAGGCCATGAAGATGGAGAACGAGATCGTTGCTCCTCAGGATGGCACTGTGGCCTCCGTCAACGTCAACAAGGGCGACACCGTCAACTCCGGTGACGTTCTGGTTTCCATGAACTGAGAACTGAGGAAGAGGTGACAACCATGGCCAAAAAGCCGATCAAGATTACGGAAGTCGTCCTGCGTGATGCTCACCAGTCTCTGCTGGCCACCCGTATGACGATGGATGAGATGCGTCCCATCCTGCCCGAAATGGATAAGATCCCTTACTTCTCTGTCGAGTGCTGGGGCGGCGCTACTTTTGATAGCTGCATCCGCTTCCTCGATGAGGACCCCTGGGAGCGTCTGCGCATCCTGCGCAAGGAGCTGCCCCACCAGAAGCTGCAGATGCTGTTCCGCGGCCAGAACATGCTGGGCTACCGCCCCTACGCAGATGACGCCGTTGAGTACTTCGTCCAGAAGTCCGTTGCCAACGGCATTGATGTCATCCGCATCTTCGATGCACTGAACGACCCGCGCAACCTGCAGACTGCCATCAAGGCAGCCAACAAGGAGGGCGCACATGTTCAGGCCTGCATCAGCTATACACTGAGCCCTGTTCATAACAACGAGTACTTTGCCAACTATGCCAAGACTCTGGAGGAGATGGGTGCTGATTCCATCTGCATCAAGGATATGGCCGGCCTGCTGAAGCCCTACACCTGCTATGACTTGGTCAAGGAGCTGAAAGAGACCATCAAGATCCCCGTTGACATCCACAGCCACTACACCGCCGGTCTTGCCTCTATGTCTATCCTGAAGGGCATCGAGGCCGGCGCCGACATTGTGGATACCGCCATGAGCCCGCTGGCTCTGGGCACCTCTCACATGCCCACCGAGAGTCTGGTCGCCGCCCTGCAGGGCACCGACTACGACACCGGTCTTGACCTGAACCAGCTGAATGTTGTCCGCGCTTACTTCAACAAGCTGCGCGAGAAGTACATTGCCAACGGTCAGATCAACCAGAAGTCCTTGGGCGTTGATGCCAACACCCTGCTGTATCAGGTGCCGGGCGGCATGTTCTCCAACATGCTCAAGCAGCTGAAGGATGCCGGCAAGGAGGACAAGCTCCAGGAGGTTCTGGAGGAAATTCCCCGCGTCCGTGAGGATGCCGGTTATCCGCCGCTGGTCACCCCGACCAGCCAGATCGTCGGCACGCAGGCCGTCTTTAACGTCATCATGGGTGAGCGTTACAAGATGGTCACCAAGGAGTTCAAGGGTCTGGTCCACGGCGATTACGGCAAGACTCCTGCGCCCATCAAGAAGGAGTTCAGCGACTTCATCCTGAAGGGTGAGGAGCCCATCACCTGCCGCTTTGCCGACACTCTGGCCCCTGAGATGGATAAGCTGAAGGCTGAGGCCTCCAAGTACGCCATTCAGGAGGAGGATGTTCTGACCTACGCCATGTTCCCGCAGGTCGCTCCCAAGTTCTTTGAGAAGCGCAATGCCCGCCTGCAGGGTGTCGATGCTCTGCACGCCGACTACGAGAACAAGTCTCATCCCGTCTGATTTCTATACAGCCGCTCCCGCTTTGCCGCGGGGGCGGTTTTTTATTTTTGTGACGCTCACGCAAAAAAACAGGTGAAATTTCGCAAAAAACGACCTCCAGCCTTGCATCTGGCCCCCAAAAATAGTACAATATACAATATATGTGTTTTATGAGGTGTAGGTTATGGTTTTGAGCATGACAGGGTACGGCCGCGCAGGGGCTTTGCTGCATGGCCGTGACATCAAGATTGAGCTGCGCAGCGTCAATGCGCGCTTTTTTGAGTATTCCTCCCGGCTGCCGCGCTCCTGCGCATTTTTGGATGATCGGCTGAAAAAGCTGGTCGCTGCCAAGGTCAGCCGCGGCAAGGTGGAGCTGAGCCTCACCATCCAGACCGTGACAGCCGCAGACACCGTTGTCTCCGTCAACTGGCAGCTGGCAGAAGGCTACCGCGCCGCGCTCAACGCCATGGCAGAGCGGATGGATCTGAAGAACGATGTCTCCGTTGGTATGCTGTCCCGCTTTCCGGATGTCCTGACCCAGACTGCTGCGCCCACGAACGAAGACGAGCTGTGGGAGGATGTTCGCGCCGTTGCCGAGCAGGCCGTGGACGCCTTCATCGCCATGCGCGCCGTGGAGGGCGAGAAGATGAAGGCGGATGTCTCCGGCCGCCTGACCACGATCGAAGCACTCGTTGGCCAGATCGAGGAGAACAGCGCAGGCCGCGTGCAAGCCTACAGCGACAAGCTGTATGCCCGCCTGCAGGAACTTTTGGGCGACCGTAACATTGATGAGGGCCGCCTTGTGACCGAGGCTGCGATCTTTGCCGATAAAACGGCAATCGATGAGGAGACCGTCCGCCTGCACAGCCATGTGGCCCAGTACCGCGAGATTCTTGCGTTGGACGAGCCGATTGGCCGTAAGCTGGATTTCCTGACGCAGGAATTAAACCGCGAGTCCAACACCATCGGCTCCAAATGTCAGGATGTTGCCATCACCCGGCTGGTGGTGGAGCTGAAATCCGAAATTGAGAAGATTCGTGAGCAGATCCAGAACATTGAGTAAACGGGAGGGGACACCATGAAGCTGCTGAACATCGGTTTCGGCAATATGGTCAACGCTGACCGCATCATCGGCATTGTCAGCCCGGATTCCGCCCCTATCAAGCGTCTGGTGCAGGATGCCCGCGAGAAGGGCGCTCTCATCGATGCCAGCTACGGGCGGCGCACGCAGGCTGTGCTTATCATGGACTCCGACCATGTCATTTTGTCCGGCATCCCATTGGAAAGCATCACCGGGCGTGCTGCAGAAGAAAGCGAAGAAAAGAGGAAGTAACGATGAAAGGCGAAAAATATCTGTTTGTAGTCTCCGGCCCCTCCGGCACCGGCAAAGATACCGTTGTGGCGGCCCTGCTGAAAAAGCACCCCGAAATCCAGCATACCGTCTCAGCCACGACCCGCGCGCCGCGCGATGGGGAGAAGGACGGCATCAACTACCATTTTATGTCGGTGGCGGACTTTGAGGATCATCTGGCGCATGACCAGATCGTAGAGCATACCAAATACTGCGAGAATTACTACGGTACGCTGCGCAGCGAGATCGAGGGCCGCATGAAGCTGGGCATCCCGGTCATTCTGGTCATTGAGGTCGAGGGTGCCGGCAACATCAAAAAAATGTACCCCGGTGCCACCACGATTTTTGTCCTGCCCCCGGACATGGCCGAGCTGGAGCGCCGTCTGCGCTGCCGCGGCACCGAGGACGAGGCAACCATCCAGCGCCGCCTCAAGCGTGCCGAAACTGAGATCGCCAACTCGGTCAACTACGATGAGCATGTGGTCAATATCGCCGTGGATTCCTGCGCCGATAGCCTTTACTCCATCATCCAGTTCAGACTGCAGCACGGCAGCGACGAATGAGTCTGCTGCTTGCCCGGGCGGCTGTAAATGACGCCAATATCCATTTTGACCGGCTGTATTCCTACCTCATCCCTGCACAGCTTGTCGGCAAGGTTTACCCCGGCAGCATGGTACTGGTGCCGTTCGGCCGGGGCAATAAGGCTCGGATGGCAGTCGTGCTGGCGGTGGAGGAAGCGGAGGAGACCGATGCCCCCCAGCGGCTGAAATCCCTGTACGATGCCGCGCCCGAGGAGGCCCGTTTGACGCCCGACCTGCTGGAACTGGTTCGCTTTTTGAAGGAGCGCACCTTCTGCACCTGGTTTGAGGCCGTCAAGGCTGTCATTCCCTATGGGGCGCAGTACCGGCCCGCGACGGCGGACGGACGCCCTGTCATGCAGAGCCGGCTGACCCGCTCCACCGAAAAGCTCTACACACTGGCCGGTGCATTGCCCGAAAAGCCAAAGCCCGGCCCGCGCCAGCTGGCGGCAGTCGAGGCACTGAAAAACGGCCCTCTGACTGCCCGGCAGCTGGATGAAGTGGGGATTTCTCGGGCAACGCTGGACGGTCTTGTCAAAAAGGGAATTTTGACGGTCGCCGAGCAGGACAAGGCCCTTGATCTGTTTGCTGCGATCCCCTTTGACCCGCAGCCGCTTACCCTTTCTGCAGAGCAGCAGCAGGTGTTTCAGGAGCTGCTGCCCAGCCTTGAGGATGACAAGCCCCACGCGGCGCTTCTGCATGGCGTGACCGGCAGCGGCAAGACCATCGTATTCCTGCGTTTAATCCAGCGCACGCTTGCACTGGGCCGCAGGGCGCTGGTGCTGGTGCCGGAGATCAGCCTGACACCGCAGATGATCCGCCGTCTCAAATCCACCTTCGGCAGCCGTCTGGCTGTGCAGCACTCGGCGCTCAACAATACCGAGCGGCTTTTGCAGTGGCGCATGATCCAGCAGGGCAATGCCGACATCGTAGTAGGCACCCGCAGCGCCGTCTTTGCACCGCTGCAGAATCTCGGCCTTATCATTATGGACGAGGAGCAGGAGCATACCTATCAGAGTGAGTCTGCCCCGCGCTATGATGCCCACGATGTGGCCAAAAAACGCGCCGTGATGGAAAACGCACTGCTTCTGTTTGCCTCCGCCACGCCGCAGACTGAAACTTACTATGCCGCAAAAAGCGGCCGTCTGCAGCTTGTCGAGCTGCGCCATCGCTACGGCGGACGGCCGCTGCCCCATGTGGATTTTATTGATATGCGGGCCGAGCTGGCTGCGGGCAACCCGCGCGAGGTCAGTGTCCGCCTTGCCCGCGAGCTGCAGGAAAATCTGGATAACGGCGAGCAAAGCATCCTGCTCTTGAACCGCCGCGGCTACCGTACCATCGGCATGTGTACCGTCTGCGGCCATGTGCTGAAATGCCCCAACTGCAGCGTGCCGCTCGTCTACCACAAGCCGCAGCAGGCGCTGCTCTGCCACCACTGCGGCCATACGGTGCAGCCGCTGCCCCTGACCTGTCCCGAATGCGGCGGCAAGATCAACTATAGCGGCTTCGGCACGCAGCGTGTCGAGGAAGAACTGTCCGAGCTGCTGCCCGGTGCGCGCATCCTGCGGATGGATCAGGATTCCACTTCCCGCAAGGACGCGCACGAGACGATGCTGGCGCAGTTTGCGCGGCACGACTACGACATCCTGCTCGGCACCCAGATGGTTGCCAAGGGCCTTGACTTTGAAAAGGTCACATTGGTAGGCGTCTTGGGCATCGACTCACTGCTGTTTGGTCAGGGCTTCCGCGCCTATGAGAGCGTGTTCAGCCTCATTACGCAGGTCGTGGGGCGCGGCGGGCGCGCCGCGCTGCCCGGTCGGGCACTGATTCAAACGTCGGTGCCCGACCACCCCGTTTTGCAGCTGGCCGCCGCGCAGGACTACGAGGGCTTTTACCGCGAGGAGATCACCTTCCGCAGGTTTGGTCTTTACCCGCCGTTCTGTTCCTTTGTGGTCATCGGCTTTATCGGCGATCAGGAAGGGGCTGTGCTGATTGCTGCGCAGCGGTTCGGCGTACTGCTGGGAGAGCATGCTGCCCAAAAGCCGGATATTCCGCTGCGCATTCTGGGCCCGGCGCCGATGAATATCACAATGCTCAACAACAAATTCCGTTACAAGCTGACGCTGAAATGCCGCAATGACGCGGCGTTTCGCGCGCTTTTGCACGAGACACTGGATGCCTACGATGCGGAAAAGCTGCCGCAGAAAGCGTCCGTGATCCTTGATTTCAATTCCGATGGTGATCTGTAAAGCATCACCGCCCAAAATTTGGAGGTTATTTTTATGGCACTGCGTACAATCGTTCAGGACGGCGACCCGATCCTGAAAAAAGTCTGCCGCCCCGTTACCAAGTTTGACGATCGTCTGGGCACCCTGCTCGATGACATGAAGGAGACGCTGCTCGACGCAAACGGCCTCGGCCTGGCCGGCCCGCAGGTAGGCATGATGCGCCGCCTGTTCATCTGCCTTGACGACCGTGACCTGCCCGAGGAGGTCCCCGAGAACTACGAATACAAGTTTATTGAGTTCATCAACCCCGAGATTCTTGAGCTGAGCGATGAGCAGGTCGAGCTGTATGAGGGCTGCCTGTCCTTCCCGGGGCACAACGGCGCGATCAAGCGCTCGAAGCATGTCAAGGTCAAGGCGCAGGATCGCCATGGCGAGTGGTTTGAGATGGAGGCCGATGACATGCTGGCACGCTGCATCCAGCACGAGAACAACCATCTTGACGGCATTACCATCATGGATCTTGCCGAGCATTTCTATGAGGACGATTACCCCGAGGAAAACGAGGACTGATTTATGCGCATCCTGTTCATGGGAACCCCTGATATAGCCGCCGAAAGCCTTGCCGCCCTGCTGGACGCCGGGCATGAGGTTTGCGCTGTATTCACCCGCCGTGATAAGCCTGTAGGCCGCAAGCAGATACTGACCGCACCGCCGGTCAAGCAGCTGGCTGTCGAGCATGGCATCCCGGTCTACCAGCCCCGCACCCTGCGGGACGGCTCCTCTGATGACATCATCAGGGAGTTGGCCCCCGATGTCGTGGTTGTTGTGGCCTACGGCTGCCTTATTCCGCCGCAGCTTTTGCATACAGCCAAGTACGGCTGCATCAATTTGCATGTCTCGCTGTTGCCGAAATACCGCGGCTCCGCCCCCATCCAGTGGTCCGTTCTGAACGGTGACGCCGGGACCGGGGTCACTATTATGCAGCTGGACGAAGGGCTGGACACCGGTGATATTTTGCTGGTGGAGCCGATTGCCATTGACCCCGAGGAGACGAGCGGCGAGCTGTTCGACCGTGTCAGCGCTGTCGGCGCAAAAACGCTGGTCACTGCGCTGGAAAAAATCGAGGCAGGGGAGTTGACCCCGCAGAAGCAGGATGACACTCAGGCCACCATGGCCCCGCCGCTGACCAAGGATATGGCACAGTTCGACTTCACGCAGGACGCCGCCCACATCCACAACTGGGTGCGCGGCATGAACCCGTGGCCGGTGGCTTGGTTCGCACTGGACGGCAAGCGCATCAAGGTGCTGGAAAGCCGCTTGGCGGAGAATCCGCTTGGGGCAGCCCCCGGCACAGTGCTTGCGCTCAAGCCGCTGACGATTGCTACCGCAAACGGCGCGGTCGCACTGCTGACCGTCACGCCCGAGGGCGGCAAGCCAATGGCGGGCACTGCATGGGCTGCCGGCCGCCGCCTGAAAGCGGGGGACAGCCTGTGACGCCGCGCCGTCTGGCCGTAAAGGCATTGATCCATCAAGAGCAGGCAGGCTACGCCAATCTGGTGCTGGATGCTGAGCTGAAGAAATGCGCCCCGCCCTTGGAAGGCCGCGACGCCGCCTTCGCTGCGCGCATCTTCTATACAACGCTTGAGCGCCTGCCTCTGCTGGACTATATCTTAAACCAATTCACAAAAAAGCCCATCGCCAAGCTGGATGCGCCTGTGCGTGCCGTGCTGCGTGCAGGCTTGGCGCAGGCGCGGTATATGAATGTGCCGCTGCCCGCCGCCGTCAATGAATCGGTCAAGCTGACCCGGGCGCTGGGCAAATCCAGCGCTGCCGGCATGGTCAACGCTGTGCTGCGCCGCGCTGCCGGGGCTGCTGTTTCGGAGACCGATTTCCCTGATCCGCTGGAGCGGCTTTCGGTCTACTACTGCCTTTCCCGCCCGGTTGCGGAGCTGCTCTATGCGCAGCTCGGGGCAGAGGCCTTTCCGCTGGCAGCCGCCTTTTACTGCAAGCCCAAAACTACGATCCGCGTGAATACGCTGCGCACCGATGACGCCAGCCTGACAGCAATGCTGCAGGCCGAGGGGCACACCGTTTTCCCCGGCCCCTGGCCCGGTGCGCTGATCGTTGATTTTGCCGGCTCGCCCGCCGCAAGCGCCGCCTTCCAAAAGGGGCTTTTCCATGTGCAAGGGCTGGCCAGTCAGTTCGCCGCCCTTTGTGTGGATGCACGCCCGGGGCAGCAGGTGCTTGACCTCTGCGCTGCGCCGGGCGGCAAAAGCCTGACGCTGGCCGAATGTATGCAGGACAACGGCCGCCTTGTCAGCGGTGAGTTTGCCCCCAGCCGGGTGCCGCTGCTGCAAAAGGCCTTTGACCGCTGCGGCATCACCTGCGCCGTGGCTGTCGAGAACAATGCCGCCGTACACAATAACACTTGGCCGAAGTTCGACCGTGTGCTCTGCGATGTGCCCTGTTCCGGCTTGGGCGTTATCGCCAAAAAGCCCGACATTCGTTACAAGGATTTGGACGGGATAGAGAATCTGCTCGACACACAGCAAAAAATCCTGCAAAACGGGGCGGATTCCCTTGCCGAAAACGGCCGTTTGGTGTATTCTACCTGTACAGTAAATGTTCAGGAAAACCAAAATCAGATGGAAAAATTCCTTTCTACCAATCCTGATTTCCATCTTGTGCAGCCCGAGAGTGCACTGCCCGGGGCAGATATTACACCGCTGGGCACGGTATTTCTGCCGCATAAAACCGGAACGGACGGCTTTTTTGCCGCCATTCTGGAACGAAACTGAACTATGATCCGTTATTATAAAGGGAGGTGACCCCGCATGAGTGAAAAGATCTGTATTTCCGATATGACGCTGGATCGGCTGACCGCCTACATCGTTGGTCTGGGCCAGCCGAAATTCCGCGCCAAGCAAATTTTTAAATGGCTGCATCAGAAGCTTGTGACGGAGTTTGCCCAGATGACCGACCAGCCCAAAACACTGCTGGCCGCTTTGGCGGAGCAGTGTACGATTGCGGCACCGTCGATCCGCCGCCGCCAGCAATCCCGGGACGGCACCGTCAAATATCTTTTGGAACTGGCCGATGGAAACTGCATCGAAACCGTTCTGATGCGCTACAAATACGGCAATACTGTCTGTGTATCCACACAGGTCGGCTGCGCCATGGGCTGCCGCTTCTGCGCCTCGACCCAGGCGGGCCGCGTCCGCGACCTGACGGCAGGGGAGATTGCATCGGAAATTTACACTGCACAGAAGGACTCCGGGGAGCGTGTCTCCCACATCGTTTTAATGGGCATCGGCGAGCCGCTGCACAATTTTGACAATGTGATGGACTTTCTTGAGATCATCTCCTGCCCGGAGGGGGTCAACATCGGCATGCGCAACATCAGCCTGTCCACCTGCGGCCTTGTGCCGAAGATAGACGAACTGGCCAAACGGCATCTGCAGCTTACGCTGTCGGTATCCCTTCACGCGCCGGACAACCGGACGCGCTCGGGCATGATGCCGGTCAACGATGCCTACCCGCTTGAGCAGCTGATCCCCGCCTGCCGCCGCTACCAGAAGGAGACGGGCCGCCGCATCAGCTTTGAATATTCCATGGTGCGGGGTGTCAATGACAGCAGCGAGATGGCCCAAAAGCTGGCCGACCTCATCCGTGGCATGGGGGCGCATGTCAATCTTATTCCCATCAATCCGGTGGACGGCAGCCCCTACTCCGCCACAGACGATGCCAATGTACACCGCTTCCAGAAGGAGCTTGAGGCACTCGGCGTCAACGCCACCGTGCGCCGCCGTCTCGGCACCGACATCAGCGCCGCCTGCGGCCAGCTGCGCCGCGAGGATGCGCAGGGAAAATAAGCTCTGCCATTGGCAGCAGAAAGGACTCGACCCGAATGAAGATCGCCGCGATCACTGACATCGGCAGCTGCCGGCAGGAAAATCAGGACAATTACTGTGCACAGCAGCTGGCAGGCGGCACCGCCTGGGGCATTGTCTGCGACGGCATGGGCGGTGTAAACGGCGGGCGCATTGCCGCCCGCATTGCCACCGACACCATGCAGCAGTATTTTGCCCGCCACATGAAGGCCCTGCAGCCCGGGATGGAAAAGACTTTTATCATGCGCGGGTTCGACATCACGAACCGCGCCGTCTATGAAAAATCCACCTCCGACCCGGAGATGCAGGGCATGGGCACCACGGGCGTCTGTGCCTACGCCAGCCGCGGCATGGCCCATCTGGTACACGCCGGGGATTCCCGCGCGTATCTGTTCCATGCAGGTACGCTGCGGCAGATCACCCGTGACCACTCGATGGTGCAGCAGCTGGTGGACAGCGGCCAGATCACCCGTGAGCAGGCCGCCATACACCCGCAAAAAAACCTGATTACCCGGGCGCTGGGTGTCTCGGCCAATATTGTGCCGGAGTACAACCGCTGCGAGATCGAAGAAGGGGATATTTTACTGCTCTGCACAGACGGTCTGACGAATATGGTATCGGACGATGATATTGCACAGGTACTGCGTGAGGTACCCTTCTTTGATGCAACCAGTATCCTGGTAGACCGCGCCCTGCAGGCGGGCGGACAGGATAACATTACGGTCCTGCTGATGGGCGTGGAAACTACGGAGGTCAACAATGGATAATCTGATTGGCAAACGACTGGACGGCCGCTACTCGATTGAGGGGCTTGTGGGCGTTGGCGGCATGGCCAATGTCTACCGCGGCACCGATCTGAAAACAGGCAACCAGATCGCCGTCAAAGTTCTGAAGGAAGAATTTCTCGACAATGAGGAGCTGGTCCGCCGCTTCAAAAACGAATCGAAGGCCATCTCCATCCTCAGCCATCCCAACATCGTCAAGGTCTACGATGTATCTGTCACCGATAAGCTGCAGTACATCGTTATGGAATATGTGGACGGCATCACCCTGAAGGAGTACCTCAAACAGCGCGGCGGTGCGCTGACCTGGAAGGAAACCGTGCATTTTGCCACACAGGTGCTGAGCGCCCTGCAGCATGCACACTCCAAGGGCATCATCCACCGCGATGTCAAGCCGCAGAACATCATGCTGCTGGCGGACGGCTCCATTAAGATGATGGACTTCGGCATTGCGCGCTTCTCCCGCGCGCAGAGCCAGACCGTCAGCGACAAGGCTATCGGCTCGGTACACTATATCAGCCCGGAGCAGGCCAAGGGAGAACGCACCGATGCCCGCACCGACATCTACTCTGTCGGTGTTATGCTGTATGAGATGCTCTCCGGCCGCCTGCCGTTTGACGGTGACGGCGCCGTGTCCATCGCCATCATGCAGATTTCCGAGAAGCCGAAGCCCCTGGCAGAGATTGCCCCCAACACCCCGGCCGGTCTGCGCCAGATTACCGAAAAGGCAATGGAAAAAGACCCCGACAAGCGCTACCAGAGTGCCCGGGAAATGCTGGATGCCATCGAGGAGTTCAAGCGCAACCCCTCCATTCGTTTTGAATACGAATACCGCAATGCCGAGGACAACCCGGAAAGGAGCATCAACCGCGTGGTAAACAGTGCCAAGCCCAGCGCCAAATCCGCAAATATCCGCACAAGCGACGCCCGCCGGGTCGGCACGGCCAACCCGGGCCGCGGCAAATCGGCCAAGCGCAAGAAGAAAAATTCCGGCAGGGGCTTTTCTCTGCTGCCGATCTTCTTCGGCATGGCCGTGGCGTTCGTTATCGGCGCTGCCATTCTCATCTACCTGATCTTCACCAACTCCAGCAACCTGCTCTTCTCCAACCGTGCCGATGTGCAGGTCATCAGCTTTGTCGGCATGACGAAGGACGAGTTTCTCGCCACTGACTACAACAACCTGCTGCGCGCCGAATTTCCGGAGGAATACTCCAGCGAGCCGGCCGGCACGATCATCCGCCAGACCCCCAAGGCAGGGCGTACCGTCAAGGAAAAGCAGCGCATCGTGCTGACGGTCAGCCTTGGCACCCAGTATGTCACGATCCCTGAAACCAAGAACATGGTGGCCGAGGACGCCGAGCAGACCCTCAAGGATATGGGCCTGCGCGTGACCAAGAAGCCGATGGTTGACAACTCCGTTGCCAACGGCGCAGTCATCTACTCTCAGCCCGCCGCCGGTGAAACGGTCGAGGGCGAAACCACCGTCATTCTGTATGTCAGCCGCTCTGAGGTTGCCCGCGATGTGACTGTGCCCAGCCTGACCGGCAAGACCATTGAGGACGCCCGCAATGATGTGAAGGGGCTGACCCTGTCCATCCGCACGATTGAGCAGGCCAGCGATCAGCCTGCCGGCACCGTCCTGAGCCAGTCGCCTGAGGCGAATACCACCGTGCGCAAATCCTCTGTCATCACGCTGGTAGTTTCCACGGGTGTGCCGGAAGTTGTCGCCACGCCAGAACCTTCCGGACCCGTTGTAAACGAGGACGGTTCCATCACCGTGCAGGAGAGCTGGTGGCCGAGTGCTGACGGCAGCCACCAGATCCACCAGCTGACTGACGGCTCGATGTGGAATGAGAACGGCCAGCGCTGTGATTCGCAGGGCAATCCCATCGGCTGATAAGTGAGGACAACATGGCCTATATCACCAAAGGCATCGGCGGCTTTTACTATGTCAAAACACCGGACGGAATCGTGGAATGTAAAGCCCGCGGCATCTTCCGCAAGCGCGGTATCACGCCTGTGGCAGGGGACAATGTGACCCTTTCTGCCGACGGCACCATGATCGATGAGATCCTGCCCCGCAAAAATGTTTTCATTCGTCCGCCGATCGCCAATCTGGATATTCTGTTCATCGTCACCAGCACGACCCAGCCAGTGCCCAGCACCCTTGTGCTGGATCAACTGGCTGCAGCCGCCATCTACAAAGATGTGCAGCCGGTGCTGGTGGTCACCAAGGCAGATCTGGCCGCCGCCGACATGCTGCGCACCGCCTACGCGGGCAGCGGTATCCCGCTTGTGCAGCTGAACTACGAGACCGGCGAGGGCCTCGATGAGGTCAAGCGCTATATCAGCGGTCACCTCTGCGCCTTCTGCGGCAATTCCGGCGTCGGCAAGTCAACGCTGCTCAACACGCTGGCCCCTGCGCTGAACCGGGAGACCGGCCAGATCAGCCAAAAGCTGGGCCGCGGCCGCCACACGACCCGCGAGGTCGAGATTTTTGAGATCTGCGGCGGCAGACTGGCGGACACCCCCGGCTTTGCCAGCCTTGAAGCACAAAAGCTCTGCCGTATTCCCAAGGAAGATTTGCAGCATACCTTCCCGGAGTTTGCGCCGTATTTCGGGCAGTGCCGTTTTACCGGCTGCTCTCACCGCAGCGAGACCGGCTGCGCCGTGCGCGAGGCCGTGGAGGCCGGAACCATCAGCAAAACGCGCTACGCCAGCTACCTTGCCATGTATGAGGAGGCCAATGCGCGGAAGGAGTGGGAAAAATGAGCAAGCGTGCCGTTATCCTGTCCGCCGTGCCGGTAGCGGCTGCCCTCGGCCGTTATGTACAGCCCGGGGACTTTATCGTAGCCTGCGATGCGGGCTACCGCAATGCTGCGCGGCTCGGTTTACAGCCCGATCTGATCGTGGGTGATTTCGATTCCGCCCCGCGGCCCAAAACTGCACAGGAGACCATCGTTCTGCCCCATGTGAAGGACGACACCGACACCCAGTATGCCGCGCGCTGGCTTCTGGAGCAGGGCTATGATGAGATCACGCTGCTGGGGGCTTTGGGCGGTGCCCGGCTTGAGCATACTCTGGCTAACCTGGCTACCGGATTGTATCTTGCCAAAAACGGCGTCAGCGTCCTGCTGGCCGATGAGCGCAGCGAGCTGCGCTTTCTGACCCCGGGCCGTGCGCTGGTGCTGGCACACCACGACTGGAAGTTTCTCTCCCTCTTTCCGATGGAAGGAACGCTCACCGGCGTCTGCCTGCGCGGCGTGTACTACCCGCTCGAGGACGCCGTTCTTACCGCAGAGTATCCCCTCGGCGTCAGCAATGAATTTACCGCTGACACCGCCTGCCTGCAGTGCAGCAGCGGCTGCGGCGTTGTGGTGCTGACCCGCGATGATGCGTAACACACCGTAAGCGCGCTGCATAGTATGGCGTACACAGACACGGAAAGTGAGGTGTATGTCATGCATGTGGTCGTGGTTCGCTGCCCGCGCGGCCTGCGCTGGCTTCTGCGCGCAGCCTTCAGGGTATGATTTTTTCCCCTGCCTGTTACGGGCAGGGGCTATTTTTTTGCCCTGCCGCATATAATGCCCCAGAACATAACCGGAAAGGGGCAAGCAATATGGAACTGAAGGTGTTCAAAGACACCATAGCATCTTATGGCGGCCGCTGGGAAACGAGGTTGGAATTACCTGTTGAGACCGAGCTTTTGATCCCCGATTATCTGCCCGCCGTCTTTAAGATCGTCAAATGCCTGATCACGCCCGTTGTGCTGCAGAACCGCGTGACCGGCAACAGATGGCAGACCGAGGGCTATCTGCGCTGTACCGTTTACTACCAGAGCGAGGAGCCCGGTGCCCGCCTACTGCGCACAGAGCAGAAATTTGCCTTTGAAAAATCGGTCGAGCTGCCCGCCGGGCAGTATGCCGAGGGGCCTGCGCAGGTCTGGGGGGAGCCGGAATACTGCAACTGCCGCGCAGTCAGTGAGCATCGCATTGATCTTCGCGGGGCGTACATCCTGTGTGCCGCCGTGGCTGTGCGGCGGGAGCTTGAATTGCTGACCTCGCTGGCCGACTGCGGCATTGAGCAGTACACCCGCATTTTGCAGGGCATGCAATGCGCCGTGACTGAGGAAAAAACGCTGACAGCCGAGTCCTCTGCCGCGCTGCCCGCCGCCGGGGAGAATGTGCTGGACATCACCGGCAGCTTTACCGCAGGCAGTATAGTTCTGGCCGCCGGGCAGGCCAGCGTGCAGGGAACCCTGCAGCTTCAGATCTGCAGCCAGAATACCGACAGCGGCGAGCTGACCGTGCGCAGCAAGGATATTCCCATACAGCAGACGATTGAGCTGCCCGGCGCGGCGGAGGATGATGCCCCGCTGGTGCGCGGCGAGGTGCTGGCCTGCGTTCTCAGCGCAGCGGAGAGTACGGGCGGCGCAGGGGAGGCCTCGCTCTCGGTGACATGGAAGCTGCGCATCGAGGTCTGGCGTGCCGTACAGTACCGCGTGGCCGCCGATGCCTACTCAACGCTCTGCAAGACGCAGACCGTTCAAACGCCGTGCCGCCTTTTGCAGAAAACGGCCGACCTCTCGGGGCGTATCTCCGTTTCCATTGAGGACGATCTGCCCGATGCCGAGGGAACGGTCATCGGCTGCTTTGTAACGCTGGGGGCAGCCTGCGCCATCCCTGCGGACGGGGAGCGGGCCGAAACCCACCTGCGCCTGCAGGGAAAGGGTACCGCCCATGTGTTGATCGGCGATGCACGCGGGGAGTTGACCTGCTATGACAAGACCTTTCTCTGGCAACCGGACGGTGTCTGGCCCGGCACGGCAGATGCCGCGTGGCCCAGCATGGGTGCTGCTGCCGTCCGGATCGTCAGCAGCAAGAGCGGCGCACGGCTGCGGGTCGATCTTGAGATCGAGACAAGCGGTATCCTGATGCAGGCCGCCAGTACGGACGCCCTCTGCGATGTGGAGCTGGGGGAGGCCTACGATGACGCTGACGGCCCGGCCCTGTACATCTATTATGCCCGGCAGGGGGAACGCATCTTTGACATTGCCAAGCGCTACCATGCGCGCGCCCGGGACCTTGCCGCCGCCAACCATCTTGATACGACCGACAAGCCGCCTCAGGAGCTGACCACCGAGGCCGCCTGCCTGCTGATTCCGGCTGCGCTGTAAAGGAGGGTACACCCGTGACACAGGAACAGATCTACCAAAACATAGCCCAGCGCACCGGCGGGGACATCTACCTCGGTGTTGTGGGGCCGGTGCGCAGCGGCAAAAGCACCTTCATCAAGCGCTTTGCAGAGCTTATGCTGCTGCCCCGCATCAAAAACGAAGCCCGCCGGGCCCGCGCCCATGATGAGCTGCCCCAGTCCGCTGCCGGGCGCACCATCATGACCACCGAGCCAAAGTTCATCCCCGAGAAGGCGGTTCGGATCGAGCTTTCGGGCGGCGGCAGCTTCCGGGCACGGCTCATCGACTGTGTGGGCTACATGGTGGACGGCGCGCTGGGCCATGAGGAAAACGAAGCGCCGCGCCTTGTCAAAAGTCCCTGGTTCGACCACGAGGTGCCGTTCGATCTGGCAGCCGAGACCGGCACACGCTGCGTCATCCGGGAGCATGCCACGGTCGGGCTCGTTGTCACAACGGACGGCTCGGTTGCCGACCTGCCGCGGGAGGCTTATCTGGAGGCGGAGCGTCGCATCCTTGCCGAGCTGGACACCATCGGCAAGCCCTATATCATCCTGCTGAACTGCGCCGACCCGGACAGCGAGGATTCCCGCCGCCTTGCCGCTGAGCTGACCGAAAGCTACGGCCATGCCGTTTTCCCCCTGAACTGCACCACAATGACTTTGGAAACGCTTGACCGGCTGCTGCAGGCGCTTTTGTATGAGTTCCCCATTCGGGAGATTGCTGTGCAGATGCCCGGCTGGGTGACGATGCTTGAAAACGGACACTGGCTGCAGAGTGCCGTCTACACCGCCATGCTGGATTTTGCTTCCTCTCTGCACAAGATGGCCGACATTGCCGGCAAACGCCCCCAGCTTGGCTGCGAGTATATCACGGGGGCCTCCCTCGCCGGTATGGATCTTGCCACCGGCAGCGTTACGCTCCGTGTCACCGTGGACCCCGATATTTTTTACCGGATCCTCGGCGAGCAGACCGGGCTGGACATCGTGGATGAAGCCAGCCTGCTGCCCTGTGTCGTCAGTCTGGCAAGGGCCAAGCGCGCCTATGACAAGATCAAATCAGCACTGGATCAGGTCGAGGCTACCGGCTATGGGATCGTCATGCCGGGCATTGATGAGCTGACGCTGGAGGACCCTGAAATCGTGCGGCAGGGCGGCCAGTACGGGGTAAGGCTCAGCGCCAGTGCCCCCAGCCTGCACATCATGCGCGCCAACATCCACACCGAGCTTTCCCCCACAGTGGGCAGTGAGCAGCAGGGAGAGGAGCTTATCAAAAGCCTGCTTTCGGATTTTGAGACCGACCCCGGCAAGCTGTGGAGCACGAACATCTTCGGCAAGAGCCTGAATGAGCTTGTCAGCGAGGGCGTACAGGCCAAGCTGCTGCATATGCCGCAGGAGGCGCGCGCCCGTCTGCAGCAGACCCTTGAGCGCATCATCAATGAGGGCTGTGACGGGCTGATCTGTATTCTGCTGTGACGGAGGGGTTATGTTCAGACGCATTACCAGAGCCGAACGGGAGCGCCGCGCCGCCAGAGCCGAGCTTGACAGCACAATGCAGGCAATGCGCGCCGTTGACAGCGCTTTTCGGGAGGCACAGGACCCATTTTCCATCGAGCAGCTGACCTACCAGCATGCGGCGCTAATGTGCCGCTGCCGCGCGCTGCTGCGCCTGCTGCGGGCAGACAGGGAGGACCCATGACGGCTTACTGGCCCTATGCGGCGGCAGCCGTCTGCCTGTTGAGTGTGGTGCGCTGCGCAGCCCGCCAGCACTGCGGGCTGCGCAGTCTGCTGGGCGGCGCGGTATGCGGCTTGGGGGTACTGGCACTGCTGGGCCTGCTGGAGCCTGTGACTGGGATCAGTCTGCCGCTGAACCGCTTTACGGCCTTCTGTGCCGGGGTATTGGGCCTGCCCGGCGTGACGGCACTGCTGATTTTGCGGCTGCTGCTGTAGGGGCTGATACGGTGCTTATAATTTTTCTTGCCAAAGCGCCGGGAATATGGTATACTTTTTGGGAAAACGAGTGGAACATACGGCGGCGGGACAGCCCGCAAGGGCTGCCTGAGGAAAGTCCGGGCTTCACAGAGACAGAGTAACTGCTAACGGCAGGCGGGGGTGACCCCAGGGATAGTGCAACAGAAAGAAACCGCCGCGAAAGCGGTAAGGATGGAAAGGCGAGGTAAGAGCTCACCAGCGCACTGGCGACTTTGCGGCTATGTAAACCCTGCTCGAAGCAACATCCGTATGGGACATTATGCGGAGTCTCGCGCGTCCCGGTGATGGCGTGAGCCTTGCGGCGACGCAAGGACAAGATAGATCGTCGTTTGATACAGAACCCGGCTTACGTTCCAGTCGTTTTTCTTTTGTAATCGGTTAAAGCACACCTGTTTTTTGAGACAGATGTGCTTTTTTGTATTTTTCTGTTCCTTTTCTGCATAAAAAAGCGCAAAACCGGGCAAAAAGCGCTTGTTTATTTCAGATAAATCGTATATAATGTAGTGTACGCCTGTGGTTGTGCCAAGATAGAGGGGCACTTATACCGCAGCTGTATGGGAAAAGTATAGAAATGAATTAGGGGGATCGTACTTATGGCAGATTATTTTGCAATGAATCATGACGAGCTCACCGCTGAAAAAGCCGCGCTCGAGGCACAGTACAAAAAGTTTCAGGACATGGGCCTGAAGCTGAACATGGCCCGCGGCAAGCCCGGCCCTCACCAGATGGATCTGGCCATGGACCTGCTCAAGCTTGATGATTACACCGCTGCCGACGGCACCGATGTGCGCAACTACGGCAACCTTGAGGGTCTGGAGGAGGCCCGCGAGCTTTTTGCCGATGTGTTCGGCGTCAAAGCAAACGAGGTCTTTGTGGGCGGCAACTCCAGCCTGCAGCTGATGTACAATCTGGTCGCAATCGGCATGATGTTCGGCTTTCAGGATTCGCCCAAGCCGTGGAGTCAGGTCGAGAACCGCAAGTTCCTCTGCCCGGTGCCCGGCTATGACCGCCACTTTGCCATCACCGAGGAGATGGGCTTTGAGCTGATCAGCATCCCCATGAGCCCCGACGGCCCCGATATGGACATGATCGAGAAGCTGGTTGCCGAGGATGACACCATCAAGGGTATCTGGTGCGTGCCGCAGTATTCCAACCCGGACGGCTACACCTACAGCGATGAGACGATCCGCCGCTTTGCTGCCCTCAAGACCGCTGCCCCGGATTTCAAGATTTTCTGGGATGAGGCGTATATCGTCCATCACCTGACCGAGGAGATCATCGAGACCCCGGTCCTGCTGAACGAGGCCAAAAAGTACGGCAATGAGGACCGCGTCTTTATGTTCACCTCCACCAGCAAGATCACTTTCCCGGGTGCCGGTGTGTCTGCTATTGCCTGCAGCGAGAACTCGATGAAGTACATGTGCAAGCGCTTCTCGACGATGATCATCAGCTATGACAAGATGAACCAGCTGCGCCATGTCCGCTTCCTGAAAAATAAGGAAGGCGTGCTGGCACACATGGCTAAGCATCGCCGCCGTCTGGTGCCCTGCTTTGACGCGGTAAAGACCACCTTTGCCGCCGAGCTGACCCCCTGCGGTGATATTGCCCATTGGACCAGCCCCAAGGGCGGCTACTTCATCAGCCTGTATGTCATGCCCGGCTGTGCCAAGCGTGTGGCCCAACTCTGCAAGGACTGCGGCCTGACCCTGACGGGTGCCGGCTCGGCCTACCCGTACCACAAGGACCCCGATGACTCGCATCTGCGCATTGCGCCGACCTACCCGAGTCTGGACGAGGTCGAAACTGCTTCTGCACTGCTCTGCGTCTGTGTGCGTCTGGCAGTTGTTGAAAAGCTGCTTGCTGACAAGCAGTAAAATCTACCCCGCCCGCCGGTGCGGGCAAGTTTTTGGAGGTTTCTATGAACAGAAAAGGGAAGTCATGGCCGTTGTTTGTCGTGGCAATTTTGATCGTGCTGTTTTCCCTGACGGCCATCCTCGGTGTAAGCTATACCTATGGCGATACCAAGAATGTCTATGTCAAGGGCGCATCTGATATCCGCTTCGGTATTGACATCCGCGGCGGCGTGGATGTCACATTCATGCCTGCCGGTGATGTGGATGCCACCGATGAGCAGATGACAGCAGCCAAAACGGTCATCGAGGATCGCCTTGTCGGCCTCGGCATCACCGATTACGAGAGCTATGTTGACAACAACAAGGATCGTATCATCGTGCGTTTCCCGTGGAAGAGCGACGAGGCGGACTTTAACCCGCAGACCGCTATTGACGAGATCGGCACCACGGCCAAGATGGTATTCCGCAAGGGCTCTTCCGCCACGGGTGAGGAGATCCTGAGCGGTGACGATGTGGCTTCCGCCAACGCCGCCTACAATGAGACTGAGGGCTGGGTCGTACAGCTGAAGTTCAATTCCAACGGTGCCTCCGCCTTTGCCACCGCCACCACCGAGCTGGCCGCCAACAACGGCACCATCTCGATCTGGCTGGATGACAACAATATCTCCACTGCCACCGTCAATGAGGCCATCACCGGCGGTGAGGCCATCATCAAGGGCAAGTTTGATCAGGATAGCGCCTCCACGCTGGCCAACCAGATCAATTCCGGCTCTCTGCCGTTTGCTCTGTCTGCTGAGAGCTACTCCACCATCAGCCCGTCTCTGGGCGCCAAGAGCCTGGATGTCATGGTGCAGGCCGGTATCATTGCCTTTATCCTCGTTGCAGTCATGATGATCTGCCGTTATCGTCTGCCCGGCACCATCGCCGTCATCTCCCTGCTGGGTCAGGTTGCGGCTACGCTGGCGGTCGTCTCCGGTTATTTCACCGTTTTCCCCGGCTCCACGCTGACGCTGCCCGGCATTGCCGGTATCATCCTCGGCATCGGCATGGGCGTTGACGCCAATGTCATCACGGCCGAGCGCATCAAGGAGGAGCTGTCCAAGAACAAGACCCTTGACGGCGCTGTCAAGAGCGGCTTCAAGATGGGCCTGACGCCCATCATTGACGGCAATGTGACCATCGTGATCGTTGCTGCGATCCTGATGGGTGCCTTCGGCCCCACGGACGGCTTCTGGGCCAAGGTGTTCAACCCGATTTTCTTCTGGTTCGGACCCTCCACTGCCGGTACGATCTACTCCTTCGGCTTCACCCTGTTGACCAGCGTTCTGCTCAACTTCGTGTTCGGCGTCTGGGCGACCCGCGTTATGATCCGCGGTGCCGTCAATTTCAAGCCGCTGCGCAAGGCATGGCTGTTCGGCGGCCGCAAGGACGGCGGTGCCGACTTTAAGACCCCGTCCATCAACTTCATCGGCAACCGCAAGAAGTTCTATACCTTCTCCTGCGCGCTGCTCGCCCTTGTGCTGGTTTTCTGCGGTGTGTTCGGCGTCAAGATGGATGTCGAGTTCAAGGGCGGCTCTATGATCACGCTGGCGTATGAGGGCGATGCCGATCTGAACGACCTGAAGTCCACCATCAGCACCGAGCTGAACAAGAGCAACCTGACCCTGCAGACCGGCTCTGATATTTCGGGTAACCAGACCCTGACGGTCACCCTGCCCGGCAGCGATACCCTGACCACTGAGGAGCTGGACAGCCTGCTGGCCACCTTGAACGAGCAGTACCCCGATAATGCCTTTGTTCAGAACGAGGTCAGCAATGTCGATGCCACCATCGGCAAGGAGTTCATGCTCAAGAGCATTGTGGCGCTGGTCGCTGCCTGCGTGCTGATCCTGCTGTATGTAGCCTATCGTTTCCGCAGGATCGGCGGTCTCAAGGCCGGCTCCACCGCCATTGTGGCCCTGCTGCACGACATGCTTGTTGTGTTTGGCGTCTTTGTTATCCTGCGCATTCCTCTGAACGGCAACTTCATCGCCGCTCTGCTGACGATTCTGGGCTACTCCATCAACGATACCGTTGTTATCTATGACCGTATCCGCGAGAACAGTGCCCTGTACAGCAAAAAGCAGATGAGTCTGGCTGAACTGGTCAATCTGTCCATCAACCAGAGCTTTGCCCGCTCCCTGATGACCTCCATCACCACCTGCCTGGCGCTGGGTGTTGTCTGCATCATCTCGGTCATCTACCGTCTGGACAGCATCTATTCCTTCGCATTCCCGCTGCTGTTCGGCATGGTAAGCGGTGTTTACAGCACGATCTGCATCGCCACGCCGCTGTGGGTCGATTGGAAGACCAAGAAAAAGGCTGCCAAGCAGGCCTGAAAATCCACACAAGGAGGTAAACCGATATGAAATGCCCCTATTGCGGTGAAGTGGATTCCAAGGTCATCGACTCCCGCCCGACAGAGGACGGCGAGAAGATTCGCCGCCGCCGTGAGTGCCTGAACTGCAAAAAGCGCTTTACGACCTACGAGATCGTTGAGACAGTTCCGCTGATGGTCGTAAAGAAGGACCGCTCCCGCGAGGTGTTTGACCGCCAGAAGCTGCTGAACGGCATGCTGCGCGCCTGTGAAAAACGCCCGGTCAGCTATACCCAGCTTGACGCTGCGGTCGACCGTATTGAGCAGCAGCTGCTCAACTCCTACGACCGCGAGGTTTCCTCCATCCACATCGGCGATCTGGCTATGCAGGAGCTCAAGCAGATGGACGATGTGGCCTATGTGCGGTTTGCTTCGGTCTACCGTCAGTTCAGCGATGTCAACACCTTCATGGAAGAGCTGAAGGATATGCTGGACAGCCGCTCAAAGCCCGCCGAAAAATGATTGCCGCACCTGCTCAATCTGTGTGCAGGCGCGCTGTGTCTCCATCTCCAGATCCGCCAGACTGTCCGTCTCGGCACAGGGCGGCAGCACCGCCATCGTCTGGTTCATCTGGTCAAGGATATTGCGGCGCACCAGCAGGTTTAAAAGACTGCTGCTTTCCCGTGCCTTTTCCGCAGCCCTGCCGTAGGCACGGCGGGCTGCAGGGCAGTCCCCCTGCATGGCCAGGGCATACGCGGCCTGCACCTGCTGCACAAGTGCCTCGGTGGTTCGGTCCACATACCGCCCTGCGGCCAACAGCAGCAGACACAGCATCAACAGGATCACAACGGCATACCAGTTTCGTTTCATAAGCACCTTTTTCAGACCGTCCCCTCGGGGGCGGTCTTTTTCTGTATCAGTACGGACCGTTTGCCGTTGTATAGCAGCAATAACACATTCTTTCGTGTCGTGTGCCGCTCCGCAAGCAGGGCATCGAGCGCCGCCTCATCCATCCCGAAAAAGGCAAGGTTTTCCCTGCAGGCAGCCGTGTCGATGAGAAGCGGCTGCAGGGGCGGTTCCTGACCGTCCTTCGGCATTGAGGCCGCCGAGATACTGCCGTTCGGCTCTACCACGCCCCAATAGACCTCCTGCGGAGAGAAAATATCCCTGCCGCGCAGTGCCTCTGCCAGATCGGATACTGTGATGCGCAGCTGCGCAAGCGCATCCTGCTGTATCTTTCCATTGCGTATGACGGTCACAGGCCTGCCCAGCAGCAGCTCTGCATAGGCCGGGCTGAACCACAAGAGGGTAGAGTTTAAAATTTCCAGTGCCGTAATCAGAAAGATCGGCACAAGGCTTGCAAGCAGCGGCAGGTCCGGCTCATCAATGCAGATCGATGCCACATTGGAGATCAGCAATGTCGTCACAAGCTCGGCCGGCTGCAGCTCCCCCAGCTGGCGCTTTCCCATCAGGCGCATGGCAACCGTGACGGCGCAGTAGACCAGCACCGTGCGCACCACCGTAGAAATCATCCTGCCACCTCCTTATAAAACACCCCTGAACGGCTCACACTATCCTGCGTGAGAGGGGGAACACCGATGCCACCAAAACCGCTGTACCGTTCGCTGGACGAGAACCTTGCGTTTCTGGAAGAAATGTTTGGCCGTTCCGATGATTTTTATACCAAGCACCTGATGATTGCAGGTATTCGATGTGCCATCGTCATGTTTACAGGGCTTTCCTCCCCGGAAAAGCTTTGCCGCATGGCGCTGGACATGCTGGACCGTGACCCTGCCATGCTGGGCGGCGGGGCAGGACTGTGCGATTATCTTTTGACCCAGAGCCGCATCCCCGCCGAGGCCGAGGCTGTTGCCGACAGGACCGCCCTTGTGGAGCTGCTCTGCAATGGGCTATCCGTGCTGCTGATCGATGATGTGAGCCGGGCGGTTGCCTTTTCCACGCAGGAAATGCCGCAGCGCGCCGTTTCAACCCCAACGGGTGAGGGAAATCTGCGCGGCCCTCAGGAGGCGTTTACCGAGCTGCTGCGCAATAATATCTCCCTGCTGCGGCGGCAATTCCGCACCGGTACCCTTGTAGCGGAGATCACGACCGCCCATACCCGCGCCAAAACCGAATACTGCCTTTGCTATGACAAAGCCCTTGCCCCGGAGGAGACCGTTTCCGCACTGCGCGCACGGCTGGAAAACGTCGAGATCCCTGTCCTGCTCGACAGCGCCTATTTTGCCTCCTTCCTCAAGCAGGACAAGCTGAATCTCTTCCCGGCTGCCGCATACACCGAGCGCCCGGCCACGGCCTGCGCCCGCCTGTGCGAGGGCAAGGTCGTGGTGCTGGTAGCCGGGTGCCCCTATGCACTCATTATACCAAGCTTTTTTGCCGAGCATTTTGAGTGCCTTGATGACTACGCTTCCGGCGCTGTGTTTGCAGGCCTCATCCGTATTCTGAAATATCTGGCCTTTCTGCTGGCAGTGTTCGGGCCGGGGCTGTATGTCATGGCTGTTGCCTTTGCGCCGGAGATCATCCCCATTCAGCTGCTGACAAAGCTGGCCCGCGGGGAGGCCGCCACACCGCTGCCGCCCATGCTTGAGATGCTCTGCGTCACGCTGCTGCTTGAGATCGTGCGCGAGGCCGGGCTGCGCGCACCGCAGTCTATCAGCCACACGGTCAGTCTGGTGGGGGCGCTCATCATCGGGGAAACCGCCGTCAGTGCCGGCATCGTCAGCGTGCCGGTTCTGACGATGGCTGCTGCAGCCACCATCGCCACGCTGGCCGTTCCGTCACTGTATGAGCAGTCCATTCTGTTCCGCTTTGCGGTGATCCTGCTGGCAGGGTGCTTTGGTGTACCGGGGCTGGCCTGCGCCGCACTGACAATTTTGGCAATGGCCTGCGGCAGTGAACCTTTTGGATACGACTATCTCTATCCGCTGCTGCCACTGGGCAGGGCCAGCGTGCGGGACGGTTTTGTGCGCAGCATCTGGAGCCGCCTTGCCCGCTCCGGGGAGGTGATCGGTCAGCATGAAGCGTGAATGCCCCAGCCTGTTTGCTGCACTGCTCGTCAGCCTGCTCGTCAACGTGCTGCTGCGCAGCCAGACAGCCTACCGCCCCCGGGCCGGTCTGGCAGCAGCCCCGCTCTGCGCACTGCTGCTTGCGGCGGTCGGCTGGTTGTTTGCCCGGTGCTGGCGGCTGGCCTGCGACCCGGTTTTAAGGCTGCTGTTCGGCGCATTGCTTGTGTTTTCCTCGGTATTGGAGCTGCTGCGGCTCTGGCAGCTTGCCGACCGGCTCTATCCCGGGGCGATCACACTGAGCTCCGTCTGTCTGCTGGCGGTGCTGCCGGTCGTCTATCTGCGGCGGGTATCTGCACTGTCGCAGACGGCCCGTGCCGTGCTTTGTCTGCTGGCGGCAGCCACCGCTGTCATGCTGATCTCGGTGCTGCCGCGTCTGCGGATCACGAACTTGCAGTACACCGTTTTGACGCGCGCAGATTTTTTCACCGCCGCCAAGGATCAGCTGACCCTTTACCCGGAATATCTGCTGCCCGCCCTCTGGCCCGCACAGGACAAGCGCGGCCGTCATACACTGCTGCGGCTGGCCGGGTATGCGCTGGCGTTCGATGTCTCGATCCATCTGCTGCTTGAGCTGTTCTACGGCGCCGCCATGCCGCTGCGGGCAGACCCCGTCCACGCCGCCGCGCGGTGCGGTGCGCTGTCCATCTTCAACCGGCTGGAATGGCTGCAGTTCATCCTGTGGGTCATGGCCGTCACCGTCAAGCTGGCACTCTATCTCTATGCGCTGGTGCGGCTGCTGGGCGGCCGAAGCAAGGCAGAGAACAGTGCCGCCGGGCTGGACCGATTTCCTGTGTATCTGGGCGGCATCTGGCTGCTTTGCGCCGTGCTGCGCAAGATTGATTTGGACACAGCGCTGCCGCTGCGCAGTGCGCTGACCTGGGGCTTTGTGCTGCTGACCTGGATTGGAGGTGGGGCCGCATGTCTGTACCGAAGTATAAGGCGCTGCTGATCGCCTGCATCACGCTTTTTCTCTGCGGCTGCGGGCAGGCGCTGTCGGAGCGGGAGATTGTCCGCGCCGTATTCTTCGCACGGCAGCAGGGACAGTATTCCGTCTGTCTGCTGCTGGCTGACCAGAACAACAATGAGGACGGCCTTCACTACAAGACCTCCTCCGCACGCGGTTTCACCGCTGCTCAGGCCCTCCACCGGGCCGAAACTACGCTGCCGGGCCGCCTTTATTACGGCTTGATCGATCTAGCCGTTCTGCCGGCCGATGCCGACTGGCAAACCGCCCGCGAGCTGGGCAGTCTGCTCTACGACAAAGCCCAGCCCGCGCCAGAGCTTTCGGTCTTTGCGCTGGATACAGCCCCCCACAGCTGGGCTGAGGATGCCGCCGCCCTGTATGAGGACATGAAGTCGGTTCGTTCCGAATACCGCCTGCACTGCGGTCTGCAGCAGCTTTTTACACAGGCGGACTGCTGCACCGTGCCCGGCTACCGCGCCGACAGCGGGTATGATCTTCTGCTGCTCGCAAAGCAGCAGCCCGCCCCTTACCGCGCTGCAGGTCTGGCCGCCCAACTGGCCGCCGTGCTCTGCGGGCAGACAGACCGCCTTTATACGACCTATGCGGACGGGACTGCCCTGTGCCGCGCCCGCATCGATGTAACGGTGCAGGATACCACCGTACAGCTGCACCTGCGCGATACAGCGTTTGAAGTCCTCACACAGACGGGGCAGGATCTGCAGGCATTGTTCTGCACCGAGCTGCTGCAGGCTTTTGCCGCACTCACCGCTGAACGATCGGCCGACTTTTTTCACCTGCAGTTCTGGCACGCCAATCTGTACGGCCCCCGCAGCCCGGCACCGGCCCCGCAGCTTACGATTCTATGGGAATAAAAAAATGCGCCCGATTCCGCAAAATGCGGGGTCGGGCGCAGCTGATTACTGCAGGGTGGTGGGCCGGGTAATATAAATCAGGTTTGTGTCGGCTATAAAGGTCTGGAAGTTATACAGCACGAGTACCTCATCGTAGCCCTCTTTTTCAATCGTAGAATCAAGGCCGTACTTGAAGTTGCGGAAATCCACCACACCGATTTTCGCGTAATTCTCGGTCAGGTAGGGCACAAAGCTGTTCGCGTAGCTGTCCTTGACCACCAGAATACTGCCTGTGCCTCGGCCCTCGATCGTTGAATAACCGTTGTTGCCGTCCAAAAAGGCGGCGTACTTATCGCGGGTGTTAAACTTCTGCATATTCACGATGTTTTCCGTCGTTTCCGGCTCGTAGGCGGCCTCGCCCGTGATTTTGTAGATCGTCATCAGGCTGTCGAGCGGGTAGTAGGTGATTTCATCGTTTTCGACATTCCACAGCCGTGTGGCCGAGTAGTGGGTGCCCTGAAAGTCTGTCACCGTGATTGGCTCATGCGCGGCGCGGTCAAATGGCGTCAGGCCCTTGAGGCTACAGAACTGCTCATAGGCACGGTACGCGCCGTTGGGCGTCCAGTGGTGGTCGGTCTTGAAATACAGGTATTCGTCCTTCAGGTCTGTGAACGTCCCGCGCAGATCGATGACATCGGCGCTCTGGCCGACTTTGGCAAAAATATCATCGAGCATCGCGTTTTCATCCACCATCGGTGCGCCTGCGGGCAGTTCCTCCGGGTAGATGACGCTGGCCGACGGAGCCAGCAGGAAGGTCACCTTGCCGGGGTGATTGGCAGCAAACTCACTGACGGCCGCGATGTTTTTGTTCAGCTGCTTTTCCGTTGCATCGTCCACTGTGAACAGCTTTGTAAACATCCAGCGGTCCTTGCCCAGCAGGATACCGCCCTCCTCAGCCTTGCGGAAGAGAATCTCGTCTGCGGCACGCTGGGTGTTGACCGCCGCATCACGGAAGGAGAACTGATCCTGCATCCAGCGGGAAAAGCCGCTCTGCCAGCTTCCGTCCAGCAATGCACTGACACTGAATGCGGGAAGCTGTGTGGCCTTGCGGTTTTCCAGCACAAGCTGCTCACGCTTGGGCCACAGCATATTCACAGCCGAAAAGCCAAACAGCAGCACAGCGCAGAGGACGAGCAGCGGAAAGCCCACGCGGCGCCTGCCGCCGTCCTTGCGGTATATGACCTCTGACATACAGCAGTTCCTCCTCTCAGAAATTGGCATACAGCGCTGTTGCGTTGGTGGCAGCCACCACATAGCAGACGCACAGCACCAGCAGCAGGGTAAACACAAGAAGCTTGGCTACCGTGTTCCGGCTGATCTTATCCCAGAGCCGCCGCGGCAGCGCAGACGAGCAGACGCAGCCCAGCGCCAGCAGCACGCCGTAGTTGCGCAGACTATACACAGCGGAGATACCGCCCTGCGGCACAAACAGCTTTTGCAGCAGCAGTCCCAGCGGTGCACCGGGCTGGTTGGCTGTAAAAAGACCCCAGCCCAGCACGACAAAGAACAAGGTGTAAAGATGCGGCCAGACCTTGCCCTTTTTCAGGTATTTGAGCAGGAAGGTCTTTTCGATCGTCAGCAGTACAAAGTAGTAGAGCCCCCAAGCAATGAAGTTCCAGCTTGCACCGTGCCAGATGCCGGTAGCAGCCCAGACAAGGAACATGTTGAACAGCTGCCGCGCCTGCCCCTTTCGGTTACCACCCAGCGGGATATAGATGTAATCCCGGAACCACCCCGACAGGGTGATATGCCAGCGCCGCCAGAACTCGGTAATGCTGCCCGAAATATAGGGCAGATCAAAGTTGGCAGGGCAGTCAAAGCCGAGCAGCGCCGCCAGACCGTTACTCATCTCACTGTAGCCGGCAAAGTCAAAGTATAGCTGCAGGCTGTAGGCCAAAATTCCCAGCCAGGCCAGCGGGGTGGAGACATTGGCCAGCCCCACACCGCCTGCGCCGATGATGTCGGTCCACAGCGCACCGATGGAATCCGCCAGAATGACCTTTTTGGCCAGACCAAAGACAAACAGCTCGGCACCGTGCTGCGCCTTTTCCATCGTGCAGCGGTTTTTGCCGTCATGGAGCTGATCTGCCATCTCGCGGTATTTAACGATAGGCCCGACGATCAGCTGCGGGAAGAACAGCACATACACGGCAAAGGTCAGCGGATTTCTTTCCGGCTCGATCTTGCCGGTGTAGACATCTGCCTCATAGCTGATGATCTTGAAGATATAGTAGCTGATGCCCAGCGGCAGCACCGTACCGATGTTGAGTGCTGCGATTCCCAGATGGCCGATCTGATTCAGCGTGTCGATCAGGAAGTTGGCATACTTAAAATACACCAGCACCCCAAGGTTGACCAGCACCGCCGCCAGCGGCAGCAGCCCGCGCAGCGTTGTTCTGGCCCGCGCCGTCAGCAGGCCCCACAGATAGTTGAATGCGATCAGAATCGCAATCAACGGCAGAAATGCAACGCCGGTCCAGCAGTAGAACAGCAGGCTTTCTGCCAGCAGCACTGCATTTTTGGCACGGCCGGGTACCAGATAATACAGCAGCAGGGAAAGCGGCAGAAAGCAGAACAGGAACACCACACTGTTAAAAACCATGGCGGAACTCCCTTTCTTTTGATGGCATCACCGCATGACCCAAAACGCCGATACGGCGCAGGGCAGACGGCAATGCATTGGTGGTCGTTATGAAAAAAGGCCGTTGCCGAGCGGCAGCGGCCTTCTTTCAGGGTCTCATCAGAAATTCAGCGCCGTCTCCAGTGCGGTGTCGATGGCAGCGTAGTCCGGATTCGCAATACCGGCAATGACAATGGCCACATAGTTGCCGTTGGTCACGATGCGGGCATCCTTGGCCAGCGCGATCTTATCGGCAAACTCAGCATACAGGTCATTGGCAGACAGGCTTGCCTTGTAGGCCTCCAGCTCGCTCTTGACGGCATCGACCTGACCATCCTTGGCCTGTGCCACAAAGACAAGGCCGCAGTCCGCCTGATCGTTGGTCACATCGCCCTTGTAGGCAACAAGGTTGTCCATTGTCAGCATCAGCTCATTCTCAACGGAGAAATCGTCCAGTGCGCGCGGGTTGGCGATGGGGTTGACCGCCTCGATAGCGGCAACGGCAGCATCCAGATTGGCGGTGTTGGCCTCCTCGCCGGTGGAGGCATCGGTGCTTTCGCTGATGACGATATCCGTCGGGCCATCGGCACCGCCGATGGTGCTTTCCGCAGCAGAGCTGCTCTCAGAGGAGACAGCAGTGGAGGTGCTGTCTGCAGAGGAGCCGCAGGCGGCCAGCAGCATAGCGCAGCAAAGAATTACAGGAATCAGCTTTTTCATAGGTTTAGTTCTCCTTTATATAGTGTATGATATTGTTTTCCTCTACGCACAGGCATAGCTTGCCCGATACATTATAAGAATACACTATCTTGCCGTCTTTTTCAAGCTGTTCGCGGCAAAACGCAGGGCGTTTCCGCCGGGAAATATGTAAATTTTTTATGCCTTGACAAACACGCCCCCGGCGGGTACACTCAAAACAAAGTGATACGGCGTGACTACCCGCTGCCAGAGACGCCGATAACTGCAGCTTACAGAAAAAGGGGGTGCCCACCATGCGCAATACAACGGCGCGGGAGACGGCCTGGACCGGCATGCTGTTTGCCTTGGCCATCGCACTGTCCTACCTTGAATCTATGGTATCACCGCTGCTGGGATTGATGCCTGCCATAAAGCTCGGGCTTTCCAATGTGGTTGTCATGTATGCGCTGTTGTTCCTGCGCACCCGCACCGCGCTGCTGCTGGTGGTGCTGAAGGCACTGTTCGCCTTTTTGACGCGGGGCGCCACCGCCGGTTTTCTTTCCCTTTGCGGCGGCGGTTTATCGCTGGTTGTCATGCTGGTGCTGCTGCACCTGCCGATCAGCGGGTATATCTTTTGTGCCGGTGCTGCACTGGCGCATAACCTCGGCCAACTGGCGGGGGCAGCAGTGCTGCTTTCCAGCGCGATGGCTCTGGGGTACGCCCCCGTGCTGTTGGCGGCAGGCCTTGCGGTGGGCGGCATCAGCTGTTTGCTTTCCCGCGCCTTATTCGCTGCCTTGCCTGCCTCTGCGGGGGAGCAGCGGCAGGGGAGTCCATTCAAAAAATAAGAATCTTTCTTAAAAAATGTGGTTTTACCCCTTGACACCTGCAAAGCTATGTCGTATAATAGAGGCACAGACACAGGAATGTGTCCTATGAGCAATTACAAAATAACAGGAGGCAATTCTTATGGCTAAGTATGTTTGCACCGTTTGTGGTTATATCGCTGAGGGTTCCATCCCCGAGTTCTGCCCGGTCTGCAAGGCCCCGGCATCCAAGTTCATTGAGAAGAAGGATAACACCTATGTGACCGAGCATGTTGTCGGCATCGCCAAGGATGTTCCCGAGGAGATCAAGCAGGGTCTGCGCGAGAACTTCAACGGCGAGTGCAGCGAGGTCGGTATGTATCTGGCTATGAGCCGCGTTGCTGACCGCGAGGGCTACCCCGAGATCGCTGAGGCATGGAAGCGCTATGCCTTTGAGGAGGCCGAGCACGCCTCCAAGTTTGCAGAGCTGCTGGGCGAGGTCCTGACCGACAGCACCAAGAAGAACCTGCAGATGCGTGTTGACGCCGAGTGCGGCGCCTGCGCCGGCAAGATGGATCTGGCCAAGAAGGCCAAGGAGCTGAACCTTGACGCCATCCACGATACCGTACATGAGATGGCAAAGGATGAGGCCCGCCACGGCCGCGGCATGCAGGGTCTGCTGAGCCGCTACTTCGGCAAGTAATTCAGCCTAAAATAAGCCCTTTTGAGAGGAAGCAGGAACAAACCTGCTTCCTCTCTTTAGTTGCTGACCATTACCGTCCTATTCCTGAATATTATGATTGGATGTATTTAGACGGCTACAGCCCAGAAGAAATTATGTATGCCCCGCACAAAAAGATGGACAGAGAGCAGGCAGAAAGAGAAGCACTTGAGGAATCTTTTGATTCCGTCAAAGTGAAATGCGAGGTGAAAATCAAGAAATGAGCGAGAAGAAAGAGGACAAGAAGAAAAAGAAACAATCCATTTTGGAAAAAGAGATTTTCAACATAATGGAAAAATCCATGAAAACTGCATTGGATGCAGCAGTTGACGATCTTTTGAAAGATCGGGATAAAGAAATCAAAATCAAACTATAAGAAATGCGGCGAGCCGATTCAGAGAACGCAGTACCCCAAGTAAGGAAATCTCTGATTGGCTCGCCTTTTTTCGTCTATTGCCGTAATCGCCATATTTTGCTGGAATTGCAGTCTGCCGCTGACAATCCCAATCATCGTAATTGAAAATAGAAAACCCTCTTCGTGGGAGGAATGCCCACGCCAAAAATAAAAGAGCAACAGAAAGCAAGAACGCCCGAAATACAGCCCTACCCCATGCGAAAGAAGAAGCTGCCCTCTATGCGTCATTAAGGCGACCTTGTCCGCAGACATTCTTCCTTTTGGATAGGAAGAAGAAGCGAGGTTATTCAGCGCCCTCCTAGGCTTCTTTCTCGTAAGCAATCAGATCGGCAGGCTGACAGTCCAAGAGCGCACAAATCTTGGCAAGGTTATCCATGGAAATATAGCTCTTTGTTCTCAACGATTGCAGAACGCCCTCAGAGAGCAGCTTTTCCTTTCTCAGCCGATTGGTATTGTAACCACGAGCCTTCAATTCCGCAATAACATCTATCTTGTAAACGATTGGCATGATTGCCCCTTCCTTTTGGAGCGCCCACTATTGGGCACTCTCTTTCATTGTACACATTATATCATAGAATTACACAGAAATCAATGTAAAAGATGCGCAGATATTTACGCCGATATTTGTGTAATCCGCGAATTGAAGCTACACAGAAAATGGTGTAATATATAGACAGTTAAGGGAACACAACACCAACCAATAAAGGAGATAAAAACAATGAGCAAGAACGAAATAATTAGCAAGATTGAAGCCCTTCGTGAGTGGGAGGCGTTGATGGAAGAAGCAAAGGCAGAGGCAGACGCTATCCGTGACGAGCTGAAACAATGACATTGCCTTGGTGCAACGGCTTTTACAGCACAGCTCTGCCGCAGTTACACAGCGCTATATTGGCATTGAGCCTCAGAGAATCGAAGAGGCGATTCTGAACCATGCAACGCTTCTATAAAAATGCAGTTGTAAAAAAAGACTTTTTTATATATAATATAGCCAGCAAAGGTAGGAGAACTTTATGGAAAAAAAAGAAAAACGAGTTGTAAATGGAGAATCCTCAACTGATCTTGTTTTTTCTGCAAGTGTGGGACTAAATGAGAATATTTTTCCTCAAATACTTGACTTATTTGTACCCGATGGTGCAGAAATAGCTGATGTCACATACGGCAAGGGTGTCTTTTGGAAAAAGGTTGATAAAAGTAAATACACGCTCCATTTTTCTGACATTAAAACTGGTGTTGATTGCCGCGATTTGCCTTATGACGATCAAAGTATGGACTGTGTTGTTCTTGATCCGCCCTATATGGAAGGCTTTTTTAGAAGGAATCAATCACATCTTGCAGGAACGGGTTCCTTTGCCTCATTCCGTGATCATTATTCTGATGGTTCTGTTTATGAGCAGAAGGACGGAGTGCCAAAATATCACGATGCGGTTACGGATTTGTATTACAGTGCAGGGCGTGAAGCGCATAGAGTTCTAAAGAAAAATGGAATCCTAATAGTTAAAACACAAGATGAGGTAAGTGCAAATAAGCAGCACTTAACGCATGTCGAGATTATTAATTACTATGAAAAAATAGGCTACTACACGAAAGACCTATTTGTCGTTGTCAGAAACAACAAACCTAATGTGAGCACAATTAAAAAGCAAGTACACGCTCGTAAAAATCATTCTTATTTCTTAGTCTTTGTGAAATTATAGCATACTATCTAAAAGACTAAACAAGTCATCTGTATAGGGTGATTTAAGAGGCCAAGTGATAGGTAGCGTGCCTTTGATTAAATAATTTGCATCCTCTGCTGAAATTGAAGAACTCTTCTTTGTAGCCTTACGCTCTTTGCTACGAGGGAGTTCTTCATTTTTTGCAAAAGCAAATCGCCATGTATTGCCGAATTGATAAAGGCCAACTGCAACAACATCAAATTCGCCAACCAATAATGAGGTAGTTTTCGCCACATGCCCGTTAGGGAGTCCTATTTCCCGACTGTCACTTGCGTCGCATTGATACTTCCCTACCCAATTATCTCCGCCGAGGTTTTGAACATCATTTGTTTGGAGTGACTTAACCTCAATGCGAAACTCTTTCCCTTTGTATTTGATGTACAAATCTCCTTTTCTCTTTCGGTTGTGATCGTCTGGTTTATATATATCACTTACGGATGGATTCTCCTTGATTAGTTTCTTGGCCTTGGCCTCGCCAATATAGCCAAGAATAAAGCCTCGAAGAGAAGGGTTAGCATCAACTATTTCAGTGAACTCTTCCACACTTATTTCAAATCGTTCAAGAATATTCTTCATTCCAAGTTACCTCCTATTTTAGCCTTCTTATTTTACCAAGAAACATGGCGTAAATCAAGAAAGATGATTGGGCAATGTCGAAAAATATGTTTATTTTTCACAATTCCTATGATAGAATTATTCTATCAAAATGCTTAAGGTGGTGCTTGTATGGATGATACTACTCGAATGGTAGGAAGGCTATCTTTCAAATTTGATGGAGCAACTTCCATTGATGCAGATTTGCTTACACAGTCGCTTTCTCATGTTGTGCGGGCATACAAGGACTGCATGGCAGCACAGTATGACGATGATGCAGAAATATCAATTGACGTCTGTGCGTTTCGTGAAGGAAGTTTTGATGTTGTTTTGCAATCAATTGTCTTTCCATCAACAACGATGGAAAACCGAAAGCCCCAATAGCCATCTTCCTTTTGGAATACACCGACTGCTCTTGCCATTTTAGTACCTCCGTAGATGTACAAAAACGTAACATTGACGATGTAAACATGAATGAAAATGTACCGATCTTGTACATAGGCAAACGGAAGATCATCAGAATACGAACCCCAAATGTCTGAACAGAAAGCCTTTTCCTGCCGCAATTCGCTCCCCTGCAATCACGAGCGCAGCGAAGTGATTGATGAGATGGCACGCGATGAGGCCCGCCACGGCCGCGGCATGCAGGGTCTGCTGAATCGCTATTTCAAATAATTTTTCCAAAATCCACCTCGCGCCCCGGAGCCTGAACGCCCCGGGGCGTTTTTGCATAGCATAAAGAGGGGTGGTGGTATGCGGCGTCGTACAGCAGCAGGGCGGTGCAGGGCAAAGCGGCGCAGCCTTGTGTGGCTGGCTGCAGCATTGCTGCTGGCGGGATTTCTGCATATAAACCGCTATGTCAACACCGTTATCAAGCCCACCCTGCACGAGCTGGCCGAGTACGAAGCCCGCGCCGCCACCGTACAGGCTGTCAACCGTGCCGTTGCGGCAGAGCTTTCACGGCAGCCTGCACTCTGCAGCACACTTTTTGCCGACAACGGCGGCGTCCTCTGTCTGGATGCCGCACGCGCCGGTGCTGCGCAGGCAGCGCTCATTGCTGCCGTACAGGCTGAGATGGACGCCTTGCCGGAGATTTCCTACCGTGTACCCTTCGGCAGTCTGACCAACAATTCCCTGCTGAGCGGGCTTGGCCCCGGCTGGCCGGTACAGCTGCAGCCGCAGGGCTATGTGCAGGGGGAAATCCGGCAGACTGCGGAGTCACTCTCGATCAACACCACACGCTACTGTGCGGTTTTACATCTGTCCGTCACCGTAAATATGATTCTGGACGGCAGCACCGCCACCCTGACCGTGGAGCAGACCTGTCCGCTCGTCAGCCTGCTTGCCGGCGGCGAGATTCCCGATGTGTATGCGACCGGGCAGGATTGAATTTGCACTCGAAAATGTGGTATACTAAGACATCGCTGATACCAACAAACGGAGTGGAGCAAAATGGAATTAGAACAGGCACGCAAACGCGCGGAGGAGCTGCGCGTCATCATAGAAAAAAACAACCGCTTATACTACGATCAGGACGCCCCCGAGCTGGAGGATTTCGAGTACGATGCCCTGAACCGCGAACTGAAACAGCTTGAGGCTGAATATCCCGAGCTTGTCACGGCGGCCTCCCCGACCCAGCATGTGGGCGGCACGGCCAGCAGCAAATTTACCAAGGTGACCCACGCCGTCAAGATGGAAAGCCTGCAGGATGCCTTCTCCTTTAATGAGCTGCGCGAGTTTGATGCCCGCGTGCGCGACGCCGGTGTAAAGCCTGAGTATGTAGTTGAGGCGAAAATTGACGGCCTCTCGGTCAGCCTTGAGTACCGCATGGGCCAGCTGGTGCGCGGCTCCACCCGCGGTGACGGCGTAGTGGGTGAGGATGTGACCGAGAATATTCTGACCATACGGGATATTCCCCACGAGCTGCCCGATGCGCCGGATTTTCTCGAGGTGCGCGGTGAGGTCTATATGCCGCACTCCGCCTTCTTCAAGCTGAAGGAGCAGCAGGAGCTTGAGGACAAAACGCCTTTTAAAAACCCCCGCAACGCGGCGGCCGGCTCGCTGCGCCAGAAGGACGCCAAAATCACCGCCGGGCGCGGGCTGTCTATCTTTGTATTCAACCTGCAGCAGTGCGAGGGCCGCAGTTTCAAGACGCACCACGAAACACTGGATTACATCAAGTCGCTGGGCTTCCCGGTCTCGCCGCGCTACAGCGTGTTTGAGAATATCGAAGATGCGATCCGGGAGATCGAGGCCATCGGCGAAGCGCGCGGCACGCTGGAATACGATATTGACGGCGCTGTCATCAAGGTCAATGATCTGGCCGCCCGCCGCACGCTGGGCAGCACAAACAAGTTTCCACGGTGGGCCATTGCGTTCAAATATCCGCCGGAGGTCAAGGAGAGCGTTGTGCGCGACATCGAAGTCACGGTCGGCCGCACTGGCGTGCTGACCCCGACTGCCGTATTTGACCCCATCTTTTTGGCGGGCACCAGTGTGTCCCGCGCCAGCCTGCACAACGGCGATATTATCGCCAGTCTGGGTGTCGGCATCGGTGACACCATCAAGGTCCGCAAGGCCGGTGATATCATCCCGGAGGTCATCGGCGTGTCGGCCCGTCTGCCGGGCAGCCGCCCCTTTGCCATGCCCACAACCTGCCCCAGTTGTGGTGCACCTGTCGTGCATCTGCAGGATGAGACCGCCCTGCGCTGTGTCAACCCCGAGTGCCCGGCCCAAAGCCTGCGCAATCTGATCCACTTTGCCTCCCGCAATGCCATGGCCATCGACGGTCTGGGCGAGGCCGTGGCTGTGCAGCTTATCGAAAAGGGGCTTGTCACCACCGTGGCAGATCTGTACACCTTGAGCGAGGAGCAGCTGCTCACGCTTGACAAATTCAAAAAGAAGAGTGCCCAGAACCTGCTGAATGCAATCGAGCACTCCAAGCGCAACAATCTGGATAAGCTGATCTTCGGCCTCGGCATCCGCAACATCGGTGACAAGGCTGCCGCCCTGCTGGGCGAGCATTTCGGCAGCATGGACGCGCTGCGCCGCGCCACCGCAGAGCAGATGTGCGAAATTGACGGCTTCGGCGAGGTCATGGCGCAGAGTGTGCTGGAATTTTTCGCCAAGGACGGCACCACCGACCTTTTGCAGCGTCTGGAGCGCGATGGCGTGAACATGCAGTGGACCGGCGAGAAGAAGGGCACCGCACTGGCAGGCATGACGCTGGTCGTCACCGGTACGCTGCCCACCCTGTCCCGGCAGGAGGCAGAAGCTCTGATCGTCCAAAACGGCGGCAAAGCCGCCGGCTCCGTCAGCAAAAAAACCAGCTATGTCGTAGCCGGTGAGGCGGCCGGCTCCAAGCTGACCAAGGCGCAGACGCTTGGCGTTCCGGTGCTGGACGAGGCCGGCCTCTACGCACTGATCCGAGAAAAATCCGAATAACCGTTTTCATTCTATACGCCGTTTCCTTGCAGGGCATCCCGATGTGGGATGTCCTGTTTTTTTATGCGGTGCCGTCCCGGTTCTATCCGCCCGTAGGCGGGCATACAGTGGCAGTGTGAGGTGAAGAAACGATGGACGAGTATTACCGCATCCTTGATAGCCTTCCGCCTGCGCTGCGCACACCGCTTGGCAGGCTGGATGCCCGCTGCGCACCGCATATACAGGAGATCCGCCTGCGGGCGGGGCAGCCGGTGATTCTGGCCTGCAAAAACCGGGAGGACATGGTGGGGCAGGGC